>Ga0181529_10000071_pt1 | contig 124888 bp, 109 predicted proteins | sample PEATcosm2014_Bin_36_FD_119763 | JGI IMG/M metagenome (GOLD analysis project Ga0181529, IMG submission 119763) | Peatland microbial communities from MTU Mesocosm Facility, Houghton, MI, USA - PEATcosm2014_Bin10_30_metaG | ecosystem: Environmental > Terrestrial > Soil > Wetlands > Peat | place...
AAGCACAACGACAACCCCAAGCCCTTTGTCTGGACAGCCAAAGCTTCTGACATTCTCGAAAAGGTCAAGCGCGCACGCGCTGTGTTGGATAATCGTTGATCTGCTTGCCGCAGACCACTAGGTCTCAAATTCAGGGCATAGACGATGCCGTATATAGCGCCCCCTCCACCGCGGATTCATGGCGCGTTTTCTTCTCCTCTCGGAACGGCATCTCGCTGGCGAAGGACTTGCCGACAATATTATCGGGCGGCACCGGACCTCAGGGCTGGGATTTATGGAACACGTAGAGGAATACTGCCACGCTCAGACTCGCCAGGAAATGAATCCCCGACGCGAGCAGCGTAATCGCTGCAACTGCACCGTGTATAAAACTCACTAGGTCACGGACGAAGCCCGCTGCCAGCAAAACCGCCAGTAGAATCATCCCGATCAGTGCGAAAAGCGCCGCGTTCTTGAGTCTCATGCTTGCAGTATACGTCTACTGCGTCGATCTGGCAGCGTACCGGCAGTGTATTCTACCCAAGGTGAGCGAAATGGATCAGCGGGTTCGTGCGGCGACGATTGTCGGGTTGCAGGTGTTTGGGGCGATGGCGTATCCGCAACAGTAGGACCGTGACGGACTAGTAGTTTAACGCTGCTCTGGATCGCGGGCGCGCGCCATCGTTGGACCGCGCAGCATCGTCCGTGCGACCGGTGTCTGCTCCATTGCAACCGAGGGCAGTCTCGCACACCGCATCCGGAAGTCGTCCAGCCTCGTGCTGCGCAGCGCCTGCGGCATCACGTTTGGATCTGCCGCCGTCACGGGCCATTCCATCGCGGCCCGCCGTTGCTCTCACGCGTCGTGGCGGGCCGGAGCCTCATCGCAAAACCGGCAAAACTTCGGCCGCAGTATGCCGAGGTCGCTGCCCCGTCAAGAACAAATATGACCGAAGCTACTTGATTTCGATCTTGAGCAGGGCGTCTGAATGCTCGTGGCGCCAGTTCCAGTAATTCTGTTGATCGTCTTCTCTGAGCGTGGAAAAATCGGCGTATTTGCGATGGTTCTGTTTTGCATACATACGATAGGCCTTATCTTCTTGACCGGTCCATGCGTGGTCGTCATTGTGTTGTTTGTCGTGATAGCTGCGAGCGGCCTTCTGATCTTCAGCTTGCAACACTCGTGGGGCCATCGCTATCGGGGCCATGAGGGCGGCACTCAACAGGGCAGTACTCCAGAAACGGGACATCGTTTTTTGTTCTCCTACTCGGAGATGGAGCAATTGTTGGGCCAGTACTCGCCTCCGGCGGCGGCGAGGGAAACGAATTGAATATATAGACGATCATATCCGCTGGATGGTGCGTTCCCCAACTGAGATGGAATTCATCGCCTGAATCAGATGACGGCATGTGACGAATGAAGTGCAAATTCTGCCTTTGGAGATCGGGGACGTCAAGCATAACCCAAAGCTCCATGCGCCAGACAGTGGTTACACCCTAAAACGGCGCTGTCGGCCCACAGAGCGATCGGGATCGGGCCGATGCGGCTCTCCGTTGGGAGTCGTACAGACGAACCCTGGCGTCGAAGGCCGATCGCAGCACGTTGCTCGCTGTGGCGACGCGGAGCGGACCCGGGACCGTTCACCACAGCGCTTCTGGAGCAGGCCGATCAGCTCATCGAAATCGGCCATGCGTCCGACAGATGCCAATTACGTGAAGCCAGGATTGCCCTTGTCGGATACTGACCGGACTCTAACAAGGGTCGTAGGCGACAGGCATAGCCTTAGCGGAAAGCGCCCAGCAGGTAGGCTATCAGGAGAACCGCCAATATAGTGCCAAGCCCTATGCCCGCGCCACCACCATTACCCCAGCGGTTCCGGCCATAATACCCGCCGCCGCCACCTAAGACCAACAGCACAATGATAATCAGTATCAACATCGTAGGTTTTCCCTTCCTAAACGTGAGCTCGTGGCCGAACGGCCGGAGGTCATCCCAACTTGTGCAATCGGGCATCCAATCATCCAATTCTCAGCGGGATGGCTTCTTTGGCGGGGCATCCGGGGTTGACTGGTTTGGGCCGGGGCGAGCAACTGTGACAGAATGCCGTTTATTCGGCGTCGGCCCGCGCCGGCATGTGCTCCATGGGTAGGCCCCTGATTCGGCGTCGCGACTCAACTGTTCTGCTAGCGCCCTCATAGCAGTTCTTGCCTTATGGATGGCAGGACTTGCACATGACAACTTGCCCGGGCCGGGTAACCAACTTACTGTCGGCACATTTGGCTTTGGCCTTTAACCTGCACGGCACTGGAGGTTGGAAGCAGCGCGAAGTGACGACTGTATTGAATGGCCTTTTGGCTTTGTCTGTAATCGGCGGCGGGTGCTGGAATCATTCTCGCTTGCGCGAGTAGCGCCCGCTGGTCATTCTGCCTCGCCGGCGAAGTGAAACGAGGAGCTGCGTGGAATTGAGTTGCCGCCCTGTTATCGGGCTTGGCGAGGCTAGGCAGCGGATTGTGTTAAAGGAAATGGACGGAGATTGACCATGAGTATATCGGCAATAAGCTCAACAGAATGGATCCTGATTATCGCTTTCGTGGTGGTTGTGGCCGTTGGCATCGCCGCCTTCTTATCGCAACGAAAGCGCCGGACGGAAAGACTGCGCACTCAGTTCGGTGGCGCTGAATATGCCCGCGCCGTGGAAAAAGACGGCAGCCGGCGGCATGCCGAAGCCGGGCTCGAAGAGCGCGCAAAACGAGTCGAAAGTCTTCACCTCCGACCACTCACAACGAGCGATCGAGCTCGCTTCGTGACGAGCTGGCGCGACGTCCAGGCACGCTTCGTCGATGGCCCAGCCGGCGCGGTTACGGCAGCGGACCAACTGCTGGGTGATGTGCTGTCCACGCGGGGCTATCCATTAAGCGGCTTCGAACAGCGGGCGGCAGATATCTCCGTGGATCATCCACTGGTTCTGAAGAACTACCGGACAGCTCACGAAATCGCGCTTCGGCAGACACGAGGGGAGGCCAGCACGGAAGAATTGCGCCAAGCAATGGTTCATTACCGGACGCTTTTCGAGGAGCTGGTCAACGAGCCGGCGATGCCCCTGGCGAAGGTTGCATCGTGAGTCTCGCGGATTACAGATGAAGCAGTTCGAGTAAAAAAAGTGTCGTCCGGAGGTCCGGGCCTTGCGCTACGCCGGAGTCGGTCGTTTTTCGGGCGGCCTCTATCGGCTTTGGGCGATGTCGGCCAGGCACGCCCCCCCAATGGCGAGGGCGAGAAGTTATCCGAAGCCAGTACCCGGCTCCGGTACGAAAGAGGGATTGCCGTGTCATTCGGGATTTACATTGTCGGTTTCTTGATATTGATTGGCGGGCTCATCTATGCAGCCGTGATACTGCATATCGCCGGGCATTGGATCGCAGTGGGTGCAATTGTACTGTTGGGTCTTGCGATTCTAAAGGGCGTCCAAGCCACACGGGGGAAAGATCCCTCATGAAAACGCCCTACGCATTGAAAGATGAATGTATCTAAGGGAGAAACATGAAAACGAAAACGCTCAAACTTTACTCGTCCCTGCTGGCGGTAGTGGTCATCGGGACTCTGATCGGGTGCTCGGCGACGTCCAACAAGACAGCCGACGTGTCTACCAACATCCGCGCATCGCTGGATAAGGCAGGCTACAAAGATGTCTCGGTAAGTCAGGATCGCGACAAAGGCGTCGTGACCCTTGGCGGACACGTAGCAGGAGCTGGCGACAAAGCACAAGCCGAAACCATTGCGCTGTCTATCGCGGGCGCACAGGTTGTATCGAATGAGATTGAGGTGATTCCTCCCGGATCCGGCAGTGACGTTAGAAACATGAATTCGGACCTGGATAAAGGTATCGCGAACAACCTGGATGCAGCTCTCATTTCACAGAAGCTGCACGATAGCGTAAGTTACGCTGTTAAGAATGGGGTTGTCACATTGACGGGCAATGTCGACTCTCAATCGACGCGCGCGCAAGCCCAGAGTGTCGCATCGGGGGTTCCGAACGTGCAGCAGGTGGTGAACGAACTACAGGTGAAGGCGCAAAAGGCCACCTCATCGAACTGACTTGAGACCGGCTGAGCCAAAGGACGGCCGCAAAGCAAAAGCCGAGACTCGGGAAATCGAAGAATGGCGGCTGTGTGCTGTGCCGGGAATCGGCAGCCATAACGGAACCTCGCGGGCGCACTTTGCCGGTGGCCCGCGCTCCTCCGGTTTGCTGGCGGTCCCGCCACTCAGGCGTCCGCTGCCTGAGCGCCTTCGGATAATGCCGGCCTTACTGAAACCGGGCCCGGAGGAGGTGCTTCAGCAGTGCATATCCGAAAACGATGGCCGCGAGCAGTGCTGCAATCGCCCAAGTCAGGTCACCCAGAACTCCGTATAGGGACATCACGCGATCATTGAAGAACCGCCCCAACGAAATAAAGATGGCCGCCCCAGTGACTTCACCCACAATGTCCCAAAGAAGGAATCGGTGCCATGGGTAGCCGGCCGTGCCGCTGGCCAGGTTGATCCAGGGCCCCAGAGGACTGAGCAGCCAGCGGGTGATAAAGATGCCGGAGCCGCCCCAGGCTTTCACTCTGGCTTCCGTGGCCTGCAGGCTGACGCGCGTTCCGAACAGGGCGCTGAGTTTTGTCACGACAGCCGGCCCTCCCCATCGGCCGATCGCGTAGCCGGCCTGATCGCCAAGAATGGAACCCGCGCTGGCCGCACCAATAGCCCACCAGAGGTTCATGGCGCCTTGCGAGATCATCGACCCCGCGACAATCAGAAGGAGCGTGATGGGCAGTGGCACTCCGATGGCGGCAATGGCCACGATGCCGAAAAGGGTCGGCGCGCCGTACTGTGAAACCGCCGCGAGAAGCTGATCGTTCATCGCGGTTGGCCGCTCGGTGGTTGCGCGGCGGCATCGATGGCGTGCTGCAATTGCGCTATCAGCTCCGGAACGGGGCGATCCAGCTCGTGAGCGATGCGGCGAATGGATCGCCGGTCATGCGGCTCCTGCGCGCGAACCCCAATGGCTTGAAACAGCTTCAAGGCGGGGACGTGGTGGGTATGGGCGACGAATGGGACCGACATCCATTCTCGGATCGGCTCATTTGCCGTGTGGATTTCCCGAACCCTCCGGCCGGCTCTGGACGCGAAGATTACAGTGCCCGTGATTGCCAGCATGAAGGCGAGCCCAACAGCCAGTATGCTCCGCCAAATCTTTCCCACAATTCAATATAGCTAACGCCAAGGAGGGGCGGCGCCGTTTCGAGCGATCTTTGCTGGAGCTGAGAGGGCGACTGCTCTGGCGCGCGACGTCCGCGTCAAAACCGCATGCAGAATCCGTTACGACCAGTGCAGTGGTTGCGTCGCCAGCCTAATCGTCAGGCCGGCGCTCCAACACAACTACCGCCAAAGGCTCAGATTCCGCCTGCGTCGCTGTTTTCACCGGAACGGTAGCGCGCGTGCTCTGACATTCCTAACGTTACATGCGATTCCCTTGAAAACGACAGTTACTGGAAGGAAATCATGAAGACATACTCAGCTACCACAGTCACTGGCGCCGTCTTGACGGCGCTATTCTTCGCCCTCTCTGCCTCCGCACACGAGCACACAGCCCTGAACGGCACCTGGGCGCTAGTGCCTGCCAAGAGCGATTTCGCCGGCCAGGCCGTCGTCCAAACCGGCACCGTGACGATCGACGAACGGCAGGGCAATATCACGGTCTCCCGCAGTTTCGTTTACGAAGGCGCCACCGAGACCTTCTTCTACCGCGACATCACCGACGCCGAGAACAGCGCCACAATTCACACCGGCAAAGACCTCAAGAGTAAGACCAGTTGGGATCACGACGTACTGAAGGTAACGACCACTCAGTATGGTGAGGTTACCGTCGAGCGCTACAGCCTTGCCACGGATGGCACCATGATGGTGAGTGTCGTAAGGCCTGACCACAAACCGGTCACCCTGATCTTCCAGCACCAATAGAGCCATCGCCCCGAAGCGAAGCTTGTCCAGCTAATCATCACAAGCAGACGGCCAACTCGCTTCTTCGCGGTGCTAGAGAAACACCCCTGTGCGCCGTGCCAATAGCCAGCTTGGCGCGCAAGGAAGTGCTAGCTCTCCGGGGAGATGGCTTCCTCGCCTGCGTACCGGTGATTGGTCACGCCGCTGGAGCTGTCGAACGTGTCCAGAGTCGCCGTTGGTGTGCAAGATACCCCCGATCCCGCGTTTCGGGTGACGATCACCACGCCGCGGGCCCGCTGGATGATACGTTAGCTAGGTTCACGACGGCGATCTGGGCCGTTTCGGTGCTGCCCAATCCGACCAGGAACGTCCGCGTTGTGGTGGCCCCGCTCTGTGCCGCAGCAGCGGCGGCCAAGCCTAAGATAGCGATAGCTGCAGCTACGAATCGTACAAACAGCATGTCACTCCGCCTCTGTCGAGGCCAAGGGCGGCTGGCACGCGGTTCCACCCTTGTGACCCGACTCATACTAAGCTCAACGGCAGTCGGCTCGCGGGTGAAGACCGCGAGCATTCGGCCGATGCGCTAACCCACAGTGATTGAAAGATACACGCCGGGATGAATGGGATCGCAAAGAAAATACCCGCCGTTTATGTAGTCAACGTAAACGTCATCAGTATAGAGCCATTCCAAGGGCCATGGGTTGACCATAGCGAACCAAAATCCGCCATATTGAAAACGTCGCGATCCGCCCGAGAAATCGGAGCGGTTCACGTGAAACGTGTGGCCTCGACCAAAGCCGGCTCGGAAGCGGTCGTCAGGAATCCGCCCGCGGGCTGCCTGTTGCGGTGCCCGCTGCTGCTGTTGCACGGGTCTCGCCTGTTGCTGTGCGCGTTGCTGTTGTTGCGCCGGCTTTGCCTGTTGCTGTGCGCGCTCCTGTTGCTGCACCGGCTTCGCCTGTTGCTGTGCGCGCTGCTGTTGTTGCGCCGGCTTTGCCTGTTGCGGTGCGCGCTGTTGTTGCTGTGCCGGCTTCGCCTGTTGCTGTGCGCGCTGCTGTTGCTGCGCAGGCTTCGCCTGTTGTTGTGCAGGCTTCGCTTGTTGCTGCGCCGGCTGCTTCTCTTCCCCGCGTGGTGCTTCCGCGGGAGCACCAGCAATCGCTCCGGGAATCAATAACAGACTTGCTATCGTTAGAACTTCAATCAGTTTCATCAGGGTTGCCTCGATTGCAACTCGCTGTAACGTAATGCAACTCGAGGTCCGCGCTGGACAGCCGAATGAATCCCGTCGCCCAAGTGCTTAGGCAGATTGGCAAGCGCCTCGCAAACCGAAGTATGCGGGTGGAAGTGGACTCCCATAGTCAAACACCGGATGCTTCGTCATCTCCTTTGTCGATCATGGCATGCAGGTCGGCGCAAGTCATGGAATTCCTGCTGGCGAACTAGGTTGCATCTCAGCCAGGACCTGAGTAGCTGGCGGAGGTTGCCGTGGGATTTGCTGGTGCGACAACTGGGCTGGCGGAGCAAAGCCTGCACGCGTTGTGGCGGATTCTGCACGTGGTTTTCGGAGGCAGACGTCGCGCGCCATGCCACAAAGGTGGCCCTTGTCTTGGGGCGAGCCGAGGGCCAGCGCCTGAATTGCCAGGTAAGTCAAGGGAACAGAGCCGGGCATGCCAGTGGCCAGTTAGGCTTCCATGCAGGGAATTCCCCGACTGTGGCCATTGGCCAGTCGCATGCAAAAGGACCTGCATGAAGCACCGAACCGATGAAGGACCCCGAACATACGCTATCGTTTCGACTGGAGAGAAGGGGAGAGCGGCGGATTCAGCCGGCCAGTCTGGGGACACTCAGGAATTGTCGGATGTCGCGGAGGCGGGGCCGGAAAGCGTCGCAGCACTGATCGAAGAGGGACAGTCTTTTGAGGCCGAGGCGATCGGCGGGGTGGAGGACGCACCCGACCCGGACGTGGCCGAAGTCCACACCAAACAAATTCCAGAGGACGATGTGCCTTCGGAATACCTGGGGACCGATTAGTCGCGGGCGGTTTCGTCGCACCGTTGCGTCACGCCAATGAGCATGCCGAGGCCGCGTTGAGTCGAGGCGTCATCTACCTTTGAATGAGCTTGGCACCAAGCGCCGGATAGTCGGTGTAGCCCTTTTCCGCTCCGCCATAGAATGTCGATTCGTTTGCCGAGTTGAGCGGTGAGTTGAGACGAAATCGCTCAGGAAGGTCAGGATTGGCAAGGTACAACCTTCCAAACGCCACAGCGTCTGCTACTCTCTCCGCCACGGCCCGTGTCGCAGTTTCGCGGTTGAAACCATTGGCTACGATCAACGACCCTTGGAACTCCTGCCGCAGTGTCGCCAGGGGCACAGGCACCGCGCCGTGCCGCAAATCGTCTTCCGTGGACACGATGAGGTGTGCATAGGCGAGGTGGAAGCGATTCAACTCGCGCAACACGTAGCTGAACGTCTCCAGCGGGTTCGAGTCGTGCATGTCATTGAAGACACCGCCGGGCGAGAAGCGAATGCCCACGCGGTCAGCGCCCCACACTTTCGTGACGGCTGCGGCAACATCAAGTGTCAGCCGGGCGCGGTTCGCCACGGGGCCCCCGTAATTATCGGTGCGATGGTTCGTTCCATCGCGGAAGAACTGATCCAGTAGATAGCCGTTGGCATTGTGAATCTCCACGCCATCGAAGCCGGCGATTTTGGCGCGCTGCGCTCCAGCAGAGTATTGCAGCACGATGCCCGGCAATTCCTCGGTCTCCAGGGCGCGCGGCGTAACGTAAGGCTGCAGACCTGTCTCCGTGAGAACCTGGCCGGACCGCGGGGCGATGGCGCTGGGCGCGACCGGTAACCCGCCGGCCGGCTGGAAGCTTGGGTGAGAGACCCGGCCCATGTGCCAAAGCTGGAGAAAGATGCGGCCACCGGCATGGTGCACTGCCTCGATGACCCGCCGCCAGCCGGCGACCTGTTGGTCGGTGTAAATGCCGGGTGTGTTGGGACACCCAGTGCCCTGCTGGGAAATCGCCGTGGCTTCTGTGACGATCAGGGCCGCCGACGCCCGCTGAGCATAGTACTCAGCCATTAGCGGAGTTGGTGCCCGGCCAAGCCCCGCGCGCATCCGCGTGAGGGGAGCCATCACCAGGCGGTTCGGCGCCTCAATCGCGCCCAGGCGTAGAGGAGTAAAGAGAGTTGGAGGATTCATGATTCTTTCCGAACAACTGGCGCGGATGCCGGACCATTCGGCCTCTTGGATTCGATGAACTGCAATATGTCGTAGCGCTTTAGTTTCCGGTCGGGGAAAAAGCTGTCAATCGCGTCCTGCTCGTCCTGAAATATCTCGAGCACGGTCTCCAGTTTTGCTTCGGTCAGCAATTCGATATGCGACGGTCTCAGATTGAAGAGGGCCAGGCTGCCACCCTCCTTCCGCAGCGTCGCTAGAGCAAAGAGCAGAGTCCCAAGGCCGGTAGTGTCAAGTTTGTGAAGATGGCCGAGGTTCAATGCCACGCGAGTCTTTCCAGCCTTTACCAGCCGGTCCAACTCACCTCGGAACTCCAGATCCTCCTGACCGAACGTGAGATGTCCATTCAACCCAAGAATGCCGATTCCTTCGTGTTCTCCGCTCGTGATTTCAAGCGACATGTGTGTGGCTTGCGGATCGCGCAACCGTCCGGATTCCGTAAGTACTTCTGTCACCGCTCGGTCGCGCGCGTCGCTACTCGAGGACCACTGGCTGCCAGGATTTGTCGGGATTGAAACGCGTCATCTGGCGGGCCTGCACGGCCGTTCCGGCTCCCAAGTCCTTTTCGTAAACCACTCCATCGTGATTGATGATAAAGGTCCCGACTCCGGACACGCCATATTCTGCGGGCCAAGCGATAAGAGCGAAGCCGCCAATCATCTTACCATTCACTACATAGTCGAAGGCGCCTCCGGCAGCGTCCGGCCCCTGAGATGTCAGCACCCGGTAGTAGTATCCGTGGTACTGCTCTGACTTCTTACCCATCGTGGACGGACTCGCTATTGCGGCTTCGGCGAAAGGTTGCGAAACGAAATTTGCGGAAACCCCGCCCAGATACAGCCCATCCTGCTTGCCAGGAGTGGCTGCGATTTTCTGCGCATATTTCAGGACGCGGTCGCCGTCGTGCTCTGCTACGGCGTATTCCATTTGCGCTTCTGCGTAGCCCCGGCAAACCTCCATTGCATTCAATTCGTTTCGGCCAATCCTGCGTGCGAGAATCTCGAGACGCCCGCTGGCCGAATCGAGTTGCCATCTGCCGTTCCTGAGAACGACTGGAACTGGAAATGGCCACTCCTGCGCCCCTACCGTAAACTCCACCCTGCCAGGTCTGAAGGGGTCTGCATCGATCTGGAGTTTTTCATGAGCGGACCGCGCAAACTCGGTCCGGAGATCCTTGTCTTCCGCTGGATCGCCGGATTCGACGATGTCCTTACCGTCAGGTCCGAAAAGCTGTAAGAGGGCCGCTGTGTCATTGTGCTCCGCTGCATCAATCGTCGCCTGAATGGTCTCCTGCGGCGTCGCAAATGTCCGCTGGCCATCGTCTGCCGCGGCTTGCAGTAGGGCTGCCCCAACCACCAGGCCGACGACCACGAGTCGTGTGAACCGCCGTGGGCTATCTTTCGAGTCAATCAAGTCAGTCTTCCTCATGATTCGCTCCTATCGATGTCCACTACCACCGCCACCACCACGCATGCCGCCGCCACCGCGTGAGGCACCGCCACTCCGGGCTGCTCCGAGACTCGAATATCCATGGTCGCTATGGGCGCGTGCCGCGCTTCCCTCCCGAACGTCGCCGAAAGCGCTACGGTTCTGGACGCGTGCGCTCGGCGCAATCTGCCGATTGCCCATGCGCTCTCCTCCGGATTGGGCGGCGCCTCGGACTTGCGTCTGTCCGGTCGATCCACGAGTTTGCAAGTTCTGCCGCACGTTGCCTCGATAACGGCTGGCCAAGCCGGCGTTCGAATACGGCACGCCGCCGCGATGAGATGCATCGTGCGCCCATGTGCTTCTTCCGCTCAGGCTGGCGCTGCCTCTCGAGTTGAAATTGTACCGGTGAATGAAGCCGTTATTGACAAAGATGTTGTGACCGCCCCAGCCGAACCCCCAACCCCATCCGCCCCAACCACCCCATCCGCCGCCGAAATACAAACCCATCGGAATGCCGACGCCAAAGCCGAAGTAATTGCCGGGGTAATACCAGCTTGCGTATGGATAGAACAGAGGCGGTCCCCAGATGAAAGCGGGATCGTAATATGGCACGTACATCATTTGCGAATCGGCGGGCTGGATCGCGATGACGGGTTGCCCGGAGTCGTTCGTTGTCGTGACAGTTTGCTGGCTCGTCGAGGACAGTTTCCCTGCCTGCTGCGCCTTCAACCGCATTCGCTGTACGGCGTCCATCACGTCGCCTTGCTGACTCAGAAAGGCGTTGCCAAGATTTGTCGTCCACGTGATGTCTTGGTTGAGCCGTTTAACAAGGTCAGGAAAGACCACCAAGGCCTGTATGCTCGGATCCCAGTTCTGCTGTTGTGCCGCCTGGGTCAGGGCAGCGCCCGTGAAGCCCGGGTTTCGTTGAAGCCACTGCGACGCCTGAACGAGTTCGAGCGGATAGGTGGACGCCACCAGGATCTGGCTTACCAGCGGATCCGGGTAGAGTGCGATTGGCGCTACCAGATCGTCGATTTGATTGGGCGCCAGTGCCTGACCAGGAGGCGGGAGTTGCGGAGGCTGTTGGGCACTCAGCAGTGCGCCCCCCGGTGCAAGCAGCAGCGCAGCACAGAAAACGGCTCGCATTGGGGAGAACGATAAACTGGAGCGTTTCATGGATTCCGATCCTCTCTACCTGTGTTCACTTCTCAAGGCACCCGGACGGGCCCGCAATTGCTGCGCGGCATGGAACCAGTCTTCTTCCGAAGATCCCTCCGGGCAGCCTCTGCCGTGCCATAGCGCATAAGCCAGCGCTGCGATGTCCTCGTGCCCGAAGGTCGCGAAGCCGTGTTCGTTGACAGTGTTCCGGTGCGACTCCTCGGTATGCTGGTAGGCCTGCTGGGAGTGCTCCAGAGCTCGCCTGGAGCGCTCTTGTCCGGTTTGATGATCTTGTTTCTCATGGGCTTCCGCAGCACTACGATGAGCATGAGCGGCGTTATCGTGCAACTCAGCGGCTCGTTGGTGATTTTCGTAGTGTGATCCGTGGCTATAGCGAGTCGGCATTTAAGAACTTTCGATCTGTCCGGATTTGTTGTGGGCTTCCCTGGCAAGCTTGTAAGCTTGGTCCGAGTACTCCAGCGCTCGTTCCGAATGCCAGATTGCCGCTGTGCAATCGCCTTTTTCGTTGTGTTCAGCCGCAGTACGATGGGCCTTTGCCGCAAGATCGTGCTGCTCGGCGGCTTTCCGGTGTGCTTCGTGCATGCTGTTTCCTCCTGGGGATTCGCCGGCAACTCCCCTCTCATATGCACGAAACCGACCAATCTTCTTCGGGATCGGAGAATTCTCCCTGGCATGAGCATGGATGGCCGAAATCTTGACGAGCGCGCAATCCGACCGCCGATTTCAAGCGACAATGCCCGCACCCCTTTGGCCTCTTCCCGTGTCAATTGCGGTTGGGATTTTCGCATACAGCTTCAACGATCGGCTTTCCGGTGCTGAGTTTGCACTCGCCATGGCAGATTCTGCATAGGTGAGTCAGCGGCGCGACGGAGCTGTTCTCGCCAAGAGGTTGGTGCTGCGCGTGCACTGATTGCTGTGTCGGGATTTCGACCCTGCGTTGCACGCTGAGGGATCGTAACCAAGTGGGTGCGGCGAAATCGTGCGCATTGCTGGGCGCGTCCGTGAGTCGGACCTTTGGTGTGTGGACCGCCAGTAGCGGAAATGCAGCCAACAACCGCCCGGGAGGGCGACGACAATGTTAACAAACGCAATGAATCTGAAAGGTCTGGTGATCCGCGCCACGGATGGCGAGCTTGGAACTGTGGACCATTTCTATTTCGACGATGACACCTGGGCCATTCGCTACCTTGTGGCAGAAACCGGCGGCTGGTTTGGCGGCCGGCCAGTACTCATCTCGCCGTTCTCCGTGATCCATGCGGACTTGTTGGCTGGCCGACTGGACGTGGCGCTAACGAAAAAGCAGGTTGAGCATAGTCCCGACACCGACACGCACAAGCCCATCTCCCGGCAACACGAGGCCGCCTACCTCGGGTATTACGAATATCCCTATTATTGGGGCGGTCCCTATCTGTGGGGCCCAGCAGCATACCCGGCGGGCTTGGTTGCAGCACCAAGTGCCGCGACGGAAGCAATGGCGAAGAGGATCCGGAGAGAGTCGACGGACTCGCATCTGCGCAGCAGCGAGGCTGTCACCGGTTATAACATTGAGGCATCTGACGGTGAAATCGGCCATCTAGCTGGGTTTGTCGTGGACGACGAAGCCTGGGCGATCCGCTACATCGAGGTGGCGACGAGGAATTGGTGGCCTGGCAAAAAGGTACTGGTTTCACCCGCATGGATTGAGCGGGTGAGCTGGACGGATTCTAGTGTCTACGTCGGCCTCTCCCGGGGATCCATCAAGGACGGCCCGGAGTATGTCGAGTCTGCGCCGATCACAAGAGAGTATGAGAACCGCCTCTACTTTCACTACGGCCGGCCGCCATATTGGCCGCACGAAGACGAACGCAAGCCAGCATATTCTCATAGCGGCGTTTAAGCTCGGGCGTGGGCGTTCGAAATAGCGGATGTCCATGCTTTCGCTTTTTGCCCTCGCTCGACGCAGGGTCCGTGCTTTGCTCTTAAAATGAGTATGTAACGGACAGTCAGGGAACAACAGCGGAACTTCACCGGAGCCGAGATGCAAAGGCTGCACTTGAAGATGCGGAATCTGCCGAACCGCAGTCTGCAAATGCCCCTGCACGACGGGTCCTCCGGGTCGATTCCACCGTCAGTACCGCCCCGCATCGCCGCATGTCTTTTTCCTGGCATTAGTTAGCGCCGCACCAGTCCGAGTCGCCCTATCTCCGAGTGGCTCATGAACTGCTATATACGACCTGGAGATTCGCCGTTGTGCTTCCAACCGCATCCAGCTCAACGGGCCACTTCCAAATGTTGCAACGGCGCATCGCTCCCGCGTTCGGCCCATCTTCAGTTGGTACGCATCCAGGAAGGCGGGAGATTCACGCGGTTTCGAGGGCTGTCACCGCACGCTTGGACGAACGGGCCAGGATCGAAGGCAAGGAGACGGAATCATGAGCAGCAACCCTCTGAAGAAGTTGGGATCCCTGGGTCAATCCCTCTGGTTAGACTGCATCCGGCGCGACCTGATCGCCACCGGAAGACTCCGGCGTTCGATCGGGGAGGATGGACTGCGGAGGATGACCTCGAACCCGTCCATTCCTGAGAAAGCGATTGCGGACATCCACGATTACGACGAAGAAAATCGTGACATCGCGTCTAGCGGAAAAGGATGAAGATCTGATGATTGCTCGATCAGTCCGCCGCCTTCTCGAAACTAATCCTGTGACTGAAAAGGATTGAACCATGAACACTAGTGCCCGAGTCCCCGATCCGCTCCAAGTGAAACCCTCGGTGGAGGATAGAAAGAAGCCAGCCACGGAAGCCAAGACGCTCACTCCAGACCTGCTCCACAAGATGGATGCCTACTGGCGGGCCGCCAACTATCTATCGGTTGGGCAGATTTATCTTTACGACAATCCGCTGCTGAAGCGGCCGCTCGCTCTGGCCGATGTGAAGCACATGCTGCTCGGACACTGGGGGACCACGCCTGGGCAGAACTTCATTTATACGCACTTAAACCGGGTCATCAAGAAATACGACCTCGACATGATTTACGTCTCCGGCCCCGGACACGGCGGCCCGGCGGTGGTGGGCAACACGTATCTCGAGGGCACCTACAGCGAGATCTATCCGAACATCAGTCGGGACGAGGCCGGACTTCAGAAGCTCTTTCTTCAGTTTTCGTTTCCGGGGGGAATCCCGAGCCACGCATCGCCGGAGTGCCCTGGTTCGATCCATGAGGGCGGCGAATTGGGCTACTCGCTCAGCCACTCCTTCGGAGCGGTGTTCGACAATCCCGATCTCGTCGTCGCCTGCGTGGTAGGCGATGGCGAGGCGGAAACCGGACCTCTGGCCACGGCATGGCATTCCAACAAGTTCTTGGATCCGGCCACCGACGGCGCGGTGCTGCCGATTTTGCACCTCAACGGCTACAAGATTTCGAATCCGACCGTCCTGGCTCGAATCACTCACGAGGAATTAGAACAGTTACTGCACGGCTACGGGTGGACGCCCTACTTCGTCGAGGGTCACGAGCCCGCGTTGATGCATGAAGCGATGGCTGCGGCGCTCGACACGGCCATCGAGCAGATCAAATACATCCAGCAGGACGCGCGCGTCAATGGTAACATTACCCGCCCGCGCTGGCCGATGATTGTCCTTAATTCACCGAAGGGCTGGACAGGGCCCAAGGTCGTCGATGGCTTGCAAGTCGAGGGCACATTTCGTGCTCACCAGGTACCGCTCTCCGACCCTGCCACCCATCCCGAGCATCTCAAGCTGTTGGAAGACTGGCTGAGAAGTTACCGACCGGAGGAACTCTTCGACGAACAAGGGCGCCTGAAGCCGGAGCTGGCCGAACTGGCGCCCAAGGGGGAACGGCGCATGGGCGCCAATCCTCACGCCAACGGCGGAATGCTCCTGCGTGACCTGCGGATGCCGGATTTCCGCGAGTACGCGGAGGCCGTGCCCTCGCCGGGGGCGGGTGGCATCGGCGACGCACACGTACTCGGGCGCTTCCTGCGCGACGTGGCGAAGCTGAACGGCGAGCAGCGGAACTTCCGGGTCTTTGGCCCCGACGAGACGCTCTCCAACGGTCTGGAGGCCCTCTTCGAAGTGACTGAGCGCCAATGGGACGCCGCGACCGTGCCGAACGACGAGTTTCTCGCCCCGGCCGGGCGCGTGATGGAGATGCTCAGCGAGCACCAGTGCGAAGGCTGGCTTGAAGGTTACCTTCTCACTGGGCGCCACGGACTCTTCAACTGCTACGAGGCGTTCATCCATATCGTCGATTCGATGTTCAACCAGCATGCCAAGTGGCTGAAGGTCACATTGAGCATACCTTGGCGGCGAAAGATCGCCTCGCTAAACTATCTGCTGGCCTCGCATGTCTGGCGGCAGGATCACAATGGATTCACCCACCAGGATCCGGGCTTCATCGATCATGTCGTCAATAAGAAGGCCGAGGTTGTGCGTGTCTATCTTCCACCGGATGCTAACTGCCTGCTGTCTGTGATGGATCATTGTCTGCGCAGCCGTCATTACGTCAACGTGGTTATCGCCGGCAAGCACCCGGCGCCGCAGTGGCTCACGATGGATGCAGCCGTGAAGCACTGCACAGAAGGCATCGGCATCTGGCAGTGGGCCTGCAACGACCAGGGCGTTGCTCCCGACGTGGTGATGGCCTGCTGCGGTGACGTACCTACGCTGGAAACTCTCGCCGCCGTCTCCATCATGCGCGAGCATCTGCCCGCCCTGAAAATCCGGGTAGTCAATGTCGTGGACCTGATGAAGTTACAGCCGCAAACCGAGCATCCCCACGGTCTGAGCGACATCGACTTCGACGAGCTTTTCACCAAGAATAAACCGGTTATCTTCGCCTTCCATGCCTACCCGTGGCTGATCCATCGGCTTACCTATCGGCGGACCAACCACGACAACATTCACGTTCGCGGCTACAAGGAGGAGGGCACTATCACGACGCCCTTCGACATGACGGTCCTGAACGAGTTGGACCGCTTCCACCTCGTAATGGACACCATCGACCGGTTGCCGCAGACGGGAGACAAGGGCATCTATCTGAAGCAGCAGCTCAAGGACAAACTGATCGAGCACAGACAATACATCGACAAGAACGGCCAGGATCTGCCGGAGATTCGAAACTGGAAATGGAGCGATTCCAAATGAACGTGCAACAGCTTAGAAAGACCGCCACGGCGTTAGTCGCTGGCGATAAGGGCCTGTTGGCGATGGATGAAAGTACTCCAACCTGTAACAAACGATTTGCGAAGCTGGGGATTACTCAGAATGAGGAAACGCGGCGCGCCTACCGGGAGCTGATTGTCACCACGCCCGGTCTCGGAGAGTCCATTAGTGGTGCGATCCTCTGCGACGAAACGATTCGGCAACACAAAGAAGACGGCACCCCCTTCGTTAGGGCCCTTTCCGATGCGGGGATCATTCCGGGTATTAAGGTGGACGCCGGTGCAAAGGACATGGCGGGTCATCCAGGAGAGAAAATCACCGAAGGTCTGGACGGGCTGCGCGACCGCCTTGCTGAATACTCTCAAATGGGCGCCCGTTTTGCTAAGTGGCGCGCGGTGATTGCCCTGGGCGCCGGCATACCCAGCCGGGCCTCCATCGAGGCCAACGCGCAGGCGTTGGCGCGTTACGCCGCGTTGTGCCAGGAAGCCGGGCTGGTCCCCGTCGTCGAGCCGGAAGTGCTCATGGACGGCGACCATACCCTGTGGCGTTGCGGCGAAGTGACGGAGGAAGTCCTGCGAACGGTTTTCCACCAGCTTTACATGCAGGGGGTGATACTGGAGGGAATGATCCTGAAGCCCAATATGGTTGTTCCAGGGTTGACCTGCCCTAAGCAAGAGACGGTGGACGAAGTTGCCGACGCCACAGTGTGGTGTCTCTTGCGAGCGGTCCCCGCCGCTGTTCCTGGAATTGCGTTCTTGTCGGGCGGCCAACCCAGTGAACTGGCTTCGGCCCGTTTGAATGCGATGAATGTCAGATTCAAGTCGCGATTACCTTGGGCGCTGGCGTTTTCGTTTGCCCGCGCCATCCAGCAACCCGCTCTGGAGATTTGGCGAGGCGACGATACCCATGTGTCAGCGGCACAGCGAGCTCTCTATCATCGAGCAAGCTGCAACCGGGCTGCGCGTCGGGGCGAATACGATGCCGCGATGGACGGAGAATTGCGCCTGTGGGCGAGTGAGGTTCCGCGCCAATGACTGAGGGTAAGCACAGTTCTCACCAGCACGGCACGCCGGCTCGCGAGAGCATCCACCATGAACCGGATCCTTACTGGAAACGTGCGCATCATGATTGGCGCATGTGGATCGGCCTGTGTTTCATGCTCGCGGCCATCACGATATATGTTCTGAGCAATAACTTGTCGTTCTTCGCCCAACGCGAAGCGCGGCATGCGCAGTCGCGCTCCGCAGTGAAATAGTGAAGCCCATGAGTCAAACCCCTCTGTATCCCCTGCGATTCGAGCCGATCTATCAGTATCGGCTCTGGGGCGGAAGGCGTCTGGGCGCCCTGCTCACAGCTCCGCTTCCGGACGATGGCCCCATCGGCGAAGCGTGGGTGCTCAGCGACCGCACTGACCATCCGAGCCGTGTTGCCGATGGGCCGCTGAAAGGGCGGACCATCTCTCAACTGCTGGCGCAGTTCCCAGAACAGATGATGGGAAAGCTGGCTGGGCGATTCCGCCGATTCCCGCTCCTTCTGAAGTTCCTCGACGCACGCGAAATGCTCTCGGTCCAGGTGCATCCATCGGACGCGCACAAGGACCTGCTGCCAGCGGGTGAGACCGGGAAGACTGAAGCTTGGGTCGTGTTGGAGGCCGGGCCAGAAAGCCGCATTTACGCGGGTCTCAAGCCAGGGACCACGGAAGACGGCCTGCGGCGGGCGCTCACGAACGGAACGGTGGCGGACCAGCTAGTATGCATCACTCCGAAACCCGGCGACGCTGTGTTCCTGCTGGCTGGGACGGTTCACACTCTGGGCGGCGACATCGTGGTGTTCGAGGTTCAGCAGAACAGCGATGTGACATTTCGCTTGTATGACTGGAACCACATTGACGCCAAGACAGGCCAACCGCGAGCACTCCAGGTGGATCAGGCGCTTGCCTGTGTCAATTTTGGGGAGAGTGCGGGCGGCCTGTTGGCCCCGATGGCAGAGGCGGCGATGCCTGTGCAACGCGAGCGACTTTTTGACTGCGAACAGTTCCGGTTATGGCGGCTGCGCGGACAATCGCCATTCACTGTTGGCGCCGCGGATGTGCCGAGTGTGGTGGTCTGCATTGAGGGCGCGGGGCAGGTCGAGCACGGCGGCGCCACTTATGGCGTCGGAAAAGGCGATGTGTGGCTCTTGCCGGCGCTGGCCGGGGTCTGTACTTTTCAGCCTCGCAGCGAAGTGAGCTTACTGGAAATTGGGATACCGGTGGCAGAGTGAAAAAACTGATTGTGTTCGATCTGGATGGAACACTCACCGAAAGTAAGTCGGCTCTAGACGCCGAAATGTCGGCAATACTCCACAACCTTCTCGGCGTTGTCAAAGCGGCCATCATCTCCGGAGGCGATTGGCCTCAATTCGAAAAACAAGTGCTGTCCCATCTTCCCCGTGACGAACGCCTGGTGAATTTGTCCATCCTTCCTACGTGCGGAACCAAATTCTTCCAATACAAAGGAGATTGGAAAGAGATCTATTCGGACGATCTGACCGCAGACGAACGAGAGCGGATTGTCAGTTCGCTGAAGAAGGCGCTAGAAATCGCAGGGTTAAAGGTCGAGAAGGTGTGGGGAGACGTGATTGAAGACCGGGGAAGTCAGATCACGTTTTCCGCATTGGGGCAGCAGGCGCCCTTGGATGAAAAAAACAAATGGGACCCCGGCTTCATCAAGCGGACGAAGATCAAAGCGATTCTCGATGTTTTGATTCCCGAGTTCTCTGTTCGTATGGGGGGAGCTACATCCATTGACGTCACCAAACCCGGCATTGACAAAGGTTACGGAATCGTAAAGTTACGAGACATCCTGGGCGTTTCGCTAAGAGAGATGATCTTCATAGGCGACGCATTATTTCCGGGCGGGAACGACTATCCGGCCGAGGAAGCTGGGGTTGTTTCGATCCCGGTCCGAGGTCCCAGTGAGACGAAACCGGTCACCGAAGCCATCATTGCGTGTTTGAATGGCGATCGGGGATTTGATGCGCGGAGTTGAAGGGAAGCGCCAACATTGAACCATGCAGTCGTGGAGAAAGTCGAAGGCCCCTCCTGGGGCCACAACGGGTAGACACTTCTTATGAAAGTCCTTGAATTGATGAGTCCCAGGGTTGTCACAGTCGGCCCAAAGACGCCGCTGCGCGAGGTTTTGCAGCTTATGCTTCGCTACCATCTGAACGATATTCTGATCGTAGACAGTGAGCAAAGGCTCGTAGGCATCGTCACATACCCTGATATAAGCCGCAAACTGCTCCCAACTGAGCAAGAACTGATGGAACATGAGGAATACATGACAACCCCACAGTCGATGGAAGATCGCTTTGCAAACATCGCGAGTGTTCCAGTTGACGAGATTATGACGAGAAGCGTCATCACCGTGTCCCCTGATCTTGAGGCGCTCAAGGCTGGGGCGACAATGACTGCCCAGCGCGTCAAGCAATTGCCGGTTGTCCAAAACCATAAGGTGATCGGAATCATCAGCTATACAGACATTGGCTGGGGCCTGATGAGGCAGTACGCTGAATGCATGAAGAGTTGAGGCTACCACGGCTTCTTCACCCGAGGATTGCTCTTTTGGTTTAAGTCTCCGAGGCGGTGAATGTATGCGAAGCGCCGACAGTCAGCAGCGGGAATTCGCTTTGAAGCGACTGGGGCTGGTCATGGAGCCGGAGCTGGGCAATCCCCAGGAAATCGAAGGCGTGTTGAATCCGGCTGCCGTTCGTGGTCCAGATGGCGAACTCTATCTGTTTCCACGGCTGGTCGCGCAAGGGAATTATTCGCGTATCGGCATTGCGAGAGTGCGGTTCAACGCTGCCGGCGATCCTGTAGGAGTCGAGCGGCTCGGCATCGCACTGGAACCGGAGGCCGATTATGAGCGGCGGCCCGATGGCGGTGGTGGCTGCGAAGATCCGCGGATCACATTTGTGGAGCCGCTCCAGCGCTACATGATGACTTACACGGCATTCTCGCCCTGCGGCCCGCGGATAGCCCTGGCAATATCGAAAGACCTCTTCCACTGGCATCGCCTGGGCCTAGCGACTTTTGGCCGGTACCATGGCGTCGAGATCGGCGATGTGGACGATAAAGATGCCAGCGTTTTCCCGGTTGCCATTCCGAATCCTTCCGGCCATCCGGAACTGGCGATGCTTCACCGGCCGCTCTTTCCCGGCACTCGTCCGGAGGAAACCGCGTGTCATCCTGCGACACGCGAGGTGGATCTCGACCGCGAGAGCATCTGGATTTCCTACTGCCGGATGGCCTTGGAAGGCCCCGAACCATATCGCCTCGGTCCGTTTGCCTGTCATCACCGGTTGGCGACGCCTGTGTCGCCGTGGGAGCGGCTCAAAATCGGCGGCGGGACTCCGCCCATCCTAACCCGCCACGGCTGCTGGCTGATCGTCTATCACGGTGTCAGCGCCGTGGGCGAGCCACGAAACGGCGAACACGCGCTATGCTACTCGGCCGGCATGATGGTGCTCTCGAAGGAACATCCGAGTGTGATCCGCTATCGTTCGGTCGAGCCGGTGTTGACGCCGGCGCTGCCGCAGGAACGGAGCGGTACCGTTGCCAACGTCGTGTTCCCCACTGGCATCGACCGGCGCGACGATCTTGGCTTACCGAACCGCTTCGACGTCTATTATGGGATGGCCGACAAACAGATTGGCGTGGCGCGCCTTGATGTACCGGAGTTTCTGCTGTTGGGCGGCGCGGATCCGCCGGAAGCCGAGGTGTAACGCGTTCAGGAGATAATCGTCGTTGGACGGTGAAAGGATGAAGATGAAAACCGATTCGAAAGACTTCCGTGTGCGGCCCGGAGAAAAGATCAAACTCGGGGAGTGGCCGACCATCGTAAAGCCGTTTTGTGAGTCGAAGAAGCAGTATCAAAAACTTCTGGGAGAACGAGTTGAGGAGTTGAGCTCGCTGCAACGCCTTTTCTGCGCCTCCAACCGCTATGCGTTGCTGCTCATTTTTCAGGCCATGGACGCCGCCGGCAAGGACGGTGCCATCCGGCACGTCATGTCGGGAGTCAATCCGCAAGGCTGCCAGGTTTCCAGCTTCAAACAGCCGAGCGCGGACGAACTGGAACATGACTTTCTCTGGCGCACAACGTGCCGGCTGCCCGAACGCGGGCAGATCGGAATCTTCAATCGTTCCTATTATGAGGAAGTGCTGATCGTTCGGGTGCACCCGGAGATTCTCCGCAACCAGGGGCTGTCGGAGGAATTGCGCGACGAGAAAACCATCTGGGAGGAGCGGTATCGCTCCATCGTGGACCTCGAGAGCCACCTTTATCGTAACGGCACACGGACCGTCAAACTGTTTCTTCACCTTTCGAAGGATGAACAACGAAAGCGATTCCTCGATCGCATTGATAAGCCGGACAAGAACTGGAAGTTCAGCATGGCGGACATTCAGGAGAGGGGCTACTGGAAGCAATACATGGAGGCTTATGAGGCTTGCCTGGGCGCGACAAGCACTCGTCACGCACCTTGGTATGTCGTGCCTGCCGACGACAAGGAGAATGCCAGACTGATCGTTTCCCGGATTCTCCTCGATACACTTCATGAACTGAAGCTGGCATATCCCAAGACCACCGCGAAGCGTCGGCAGGAATTGAAATCTATCCGCAAGCTGCTAACGAAGTAGGGTTTGAGTTATGGCCTCCGCCCAGGATGTTCCGGCCCCGGCAGGCCTCACGGCCGCGGAAGCCCGCCTCCGGCTCGAGAAGATCGGCCCGAACGCAGTGCCCGACACGGCTCTGCATCCATTGCGCAGGGCGCTGACCAAGTTCTGGGCTCCGGTTCCGTGGATGCTGGAGGCTGCCATCGTGCTCGAGACCGCCCTCGGCAAGTACGTCGAGGCTGCGATCATCACAATTCTGTTGACCTTCAACGCCGCCCTTGGATTCCTCCAGGAAGGGCGCGCCCAGGCGACTCTTGCCGCCCTGAAGTCACGGCTTGCGCTGAACGCGTCGGTCCGCCGCGATAATGTTTGGGCGACCGTGCCCGCCACCGGACTCGTGCCCGGCGATATTGTGAAGTTATCGCTCGGCGCCGTGGTCGCTGCCGACGTCCGTCTGACTCAGGGCTCTGTGCTGCTCGACCAGTCCATGCTCACCGGTGAATCCATTCCAATCGAAGCTGGCGCCGGATTCGAAACCTATGCGGGAACGCTGGTGCGGCGCGGTGAAGCGATTGCGGAAGTTATGGCGACCGGAGCGCACACAAAGTTTGGGCGCACCGCGGAGCTGGTTCGTACCGCGCACGTCGAAAGTTCTCAGCAGAAGGCTGTTCTGCGCGTGGTGCGCAATCTCGCCATTTTCAATGGCGTCCTCATCGTGATGCTCGTGGTGTATGCCCACGCTCTCAAGCTGCCGCTGGATGAGATCGTTCCGCTGGTGCTCACTGCGGTTCTGGCGTCGATCCCGGTGGCGCTTCCGGCCACCTTCACCCTTGCGGCGGCGATTGGTGCGCGGGCTCTGGCAAAGCTGGGCGTCCTTCCGACGCGGCTCTCCGCCATAGACGAAGCGGCCAGTATCGATGTGCTGTGCGCGGATAAGACCGGCACGCTGACGCAAAACGAGCTGACGGTAACCGCTGTCCATGCCATGTCCGGCTTCGACGAGCCGCGCGTGTTGGGACTGGCTGCCCTGGCAAGTTCGGACGGCGGGCAAGATCCGGTCGATACGGCCATTCGGGCCGCAGCCGTAAAGCAAACGGCCTCCGATCTGCCGCAGCGGATCAAGTTCGTTCCCTTCGATCCTGGGACGAAGATGTCGGAGGCGACTGCCGTCGACCCGGGCGGCGCTTCGGTACGCGCGGTCAAGGGCGCCTTTGCCGCAGTTGCCGGCCTTACTCAATCCGCTCCCGATGCATCCAAGACGGCCAGCGAACTTGAGGCGCAGGGCTTCCGCGTTCTGGCCGTCGCGGTCGGTCCGCCGGATGCGATGAAACTGGCTGGCCTCATCGCCCTAAGCGATCCGCCTCGATCGGATTCGGCGGCGCTCATTTCCGAGTTGCACACCTTGGGCGTCCGAACCGTAATGGTGACGGGTGATGCTCCGGCAACGGCAGCGATCGTGGCTCGCGCGGTAGGTCTCGATGGAGCCGTTTGCCAGCCCGGACCCATTCCCGCCAGTGTCCGCCCCGAGGATTTCGCTGTTTTCGCGGGCGTTTTGCCCGAGGGAAAATACGACCTCGTCAAGGCGTTCCAGAAGAGCGGCCACACTGTTGGTATGTGCGGCGACGGCGCCAACGACGCGCCGGCGCTGCGTCAGGCCCAGATGGGCATTGCGGTCTCGACTGCGACCGACGTCGCCAAGTCGGCGGCTGGCATCGTGCTGACTTCGCCAGGACTCGGCGGCATCGTCGCCTCCGTAAAAGAAGGCCGAGTGACATTCCAGCGCATCTTCACTTATGCGCTCAATTCGGTTACTAAGAAGACCGTGCAGGTGCTCTTCCTTGCGGTGGGTCTGGTGATGACCGGGCACGCGATCCTGACTCCAATGTTGATGGTTATTATCATGCTCGCCGGCGACCTCCTCGGCATGTCCTTGGCGACCGACAACGTACGGCCGTCCCCGATGCCCAATGCATGGCGAATCGGCGAATTGACGATTGCGGGTGTCTTCATGGGAACCTGCGAGCTGGTCTTTTGCACTGCCGTTCTGGCCATCGGCAAATTCCATCTGAGCTTTGGCATCGACACGCTAAGGACATTGGCCTTCGTGGCCATAGTATTCGGCAATCAAGCCACCACCTATACGAATCGGGAACGCCAGTGCATGGGGTCCGCTCGTCCAAGTCGTTGGCTTATCGGTTCGTCTGGAATCGATCTGCTGATCGCCTCGACGCTGGCGACTTGCGGAATCGCCATGGCTCCACTTCCTATATGGGTGGTCGGAGGAGCGCTCGTGGCGGCTGCGGTCTTTGCATTTGTCCTGGACTTCGCCAAAGTCCCGGTCTTCAAACGACTGCGGATCGCATAGAGAATAGAGTCGGGAATATGCCCTCCGCCGTCGATGCTCTACCAGCCCAGATGGGCATCTCGAATCGGGCTTCCGGTTCGGTGGTGCGAAAAACCCTGGCGTTCCGTTCTTTCAATCCGCCGTTCGAGCCGATCTGGAACCGCCGTTATGTGGACTACGCATATATCACGTTCGCCGAAGAGGCGGGCGTGGAACATCCCGGCGGTTATTACGATCAAGCCGGCGCACTGCGCAACATGGTGCAGAATCACCTATTGCAAATGCTCTGCCTGATGACTGGCACGCCACACACGGCTAGGCCGATTGCGTCATTCTCCACTGAAGTTCCACCGTTCGATACCGTGATGGCCGATCCGCGAAGACTCGCGAAGGCCGAGTCAACCAGTGAGCACGTCACATCGGGGGTAAGCGTTCGGTCCGGAATGCACCGTGGCAAAACCGTCTCAAACTCTTTGCGTTGCAGCCTCGCGGATTAGCTTTGAGCGAAGAGCAAATTGCCCAGATTATTGAAACCATTGGAAGCGTGTAAAGTCAGAAGATGCTTTGGAAGCCGTTGGCCCGCTGAGAAGGCAGGTGCTCTATCCACCTGCGCTACGGACCCAGGATTTTGCTACGTGTTCATTCTAAGACACTCTTTCAGCTTCCTTCAATCTCGATGTTCGGCAGTCTCGCAGATGCCGCTCGCCGAAGCCTACCGGACTGAGTGCCAGCGAGCTGGGATCTTCCTGCGGCAGCCTGCGCCAATACGCTACTCGAAGCGGTTCACCGTTTCCTCGCGGAGAGCGGCGCCGTTCGGAAAACGCAGCCTGCTCCACCGCATCTATAATAAGTCGTGCTGGAGCGACACGATGGAGAAAGAGTGGGCCGGCGCCTGCGCGCATCACCATGGGTGTGGGCGGCTCTTGCGATGTCGCTCGTTTTGGCATGGCAATCCTTGACGGTGCGCGCAAACTACGCCGGCCACTGGACCGGCCTGTTTCGTATCGGCCGCTACATGCCGATGCCGACGCGTCTGGAATCCAACACATTCCGCAACGCTCATCCGGCCGGGTACGATGGGCAATTCTACCGGCTCCTCGCCCACGACCCGTTTCTCCGTCTGGACACGGCAACCTACCTGGACCAGCCGATGCTCCGCTCGCGGCGGATTCTGGTTCCACTGCTGGCCTGGACGCTGGCGGTCGGGCGCGATGGGCTCATCGATGGGGCTTACGTTTTGGTGGTGGCCGCTTTCGTATTCCTGGGTGTGTACTTCCTGGCGAAAGTTCTGATGCTGTACGGGCGCCATCCCGCGTGGGGCCTGCTGTTCCTCCTGGTGCCGGCCACGCCGATTGCGGCGGATTCGATGACGGTGGATGTGGCTGTGGCGGCGCTGACGGTGTGCTTCGCCTATTGCCAGGTGAGCGGGCGCGAGCGCGGCCTGTGGTGGATACTGGCCGCCGTCTGCCTGGTGCGGGAGACCGGCGTGCTGCTGCCCGCTGCCTGCGCGCTGGCGGCGCTCATCCGCCGCGACCTGCGAAAGACGTGCCTGTGGGCCACCGCCTTGCTTCCCGCGCTGGCTTGGTACGGATACCTGCACCGGGTACTAGGAGCGCCCGTGATCGGCCGCGGCTTCGTGCCCGGATGGTTCGTCCCGCAACCCAAGGCGGGAATCCTGCTACGGACTATCGATCCCCCGCGCTACCCGCATCTCGCGGCCGGCGTTCAGGATCTCGTGCGGGCGCTCGATCTCGTCGCGCTGCTGGCTACACTTTTGACCGTGATTGCGGGTGTCCTGCTGCTGCGCTGGATGCGGCCGCTCGCGATGCGTATCGCCTTCATCCTCTATCTCGGATTGTTGATCGCCGCTACCGACAAGAACTTCTGGGACACTCCGTACGGTTACACCCGCGCGATTGTGCCGCTCTTCGTCCTGCCGCTGGTGGCGGCTGCCAGCGGACCGCGGCGGTGGATTCTGTCTTGCGTGGCTCTACTAGCGGCCCTGGTGGACTTGCGCGTGTGCGCCGAGATGCAGCCGCAAGCCATGGGCGTGCTGCGACTCTTTACCGGCTTGTGACGCTCCGGCCGGAGAGCCGCAAAGCATAGTACTCTGGAATCTGCCAAGCTCCACTCCGCTCGCGCCATGCTGCTCAGCATATTGATTGTGACGCTCGAAGAACGGCGCTCGCTGTTTGATCGCGTGCACGGCCAGCTCGCCGGCCAGGCGGCGGCCACCGGCCTCGAAGCGGAGGTCGAAATCCTTCACTGCCGCGACAACGGGGAACAGCCAACCGGCTGGAAAAGGAATCGCCTGCTGGAACAGGCCCAAGGCGAATTCGTGGCGTTCGTGGATGACGACGACAGAGTCAGCGACGATTACCTGCCGCGGATCTGCGAGGCGATCCGCTCCCATCCCGGCATCGATTGCATCGGCATCCGCGGTATCGTGCGGTTCCGCGGCGGGCACCCGCGGGAGTTCATTCATTCGATCCGCTATTCCGATTACCGAAGCTGCGATGGGGTGTACCTGCGGCCTCCGTACCATCTCAACCCCATTCGGCGCTCCATCGCCGCGCGGTACCGTTTCGCGGATGTGTATTGCTCGGAGGATGTCGATTGGGCCCGCGCCATGGCCTGCGACAAGATTCTGCGGGCCGAGCACTTTATCGATTCGGTGTTGTACTATTACGCTTCCCGGCGTTCCTGGAGCTACCAGTGGGCGCTGGACCATACGGAAACTCTCCGCCACAGCCTCGGTCTGCGCCTGGATAACCGTCTGCGCCTGCAGCGTCTGTTTGGGAAACTGCGCGCGGGAGGATCCGGTGCCATTGCCACCCGATGAACCGAAGATTGCAATCCTGACACCGGCGAAGGATGCCGCCGCGCATCTCAATGGCTACTTCGAGGCCCTCTACCGGCTGGCTTATCCGCGGCGATCGATCTCACTTGGCTTTCTGGAAAGCGACAGCTCCGACAATACTCACAACCTGCTGCTGGATCGCCTTCCCGCCTTGCGGCGCGACTTCCGCGAAGCCGGCGTCTGGAAGAAGGATTTCGGCTTCCGCCTACCGCCTGGCACACCACGCTGGGCGGGCGAAGTGCAAATGAAACGGCGCGCGATACTGGCCAGGAGCCGCAACCACCTCCTGTTTCGCGCTCTGGGCGATTGCGATTGGACTCTCTGGCTCGATGTGGATGTCATCGAATATCCGCCCGACATTGTCGACCGATTGCTGGCCACCGGCCGCGACATCGTGCAGCCGCACTGCGTCAAGAGACACGGGGGCAAAAGTTTCGACCGTAACGCCTGGCGGGACCGCGGCCGCTTTCATCTCGACGACCTCCGCGGGCAGGGAGATCTGGTGCCGCTCGATGCCGTGGGCGGGACCATGCTGCTGGTGCGCGCCGATCTCCATCGCGACGGCCTGGTGTTTCCCCCATTCCCCTACGGACGGCTGCATCCGCTCTCCCGGCGGGAGGCTTTCGGCAGCACGCGGACGGTCTTTTCCCGGCGCGGTCCGGATGTGCGCGGAGAAATTGAAACGGAAGGGCTGGGCCTGATGGCCCACGACATGGGCTCCCAGTGCTGGGGCATGCCGAATTTGGAGATTCTACACAAGGACGCTTAACCAATGGACACGGCCAGGTCCGAACTCGCGGTAATCGTCCCCGTCTACAACGGCGCCAGCACCCTCGGCCACTGCCTCGCGGCGCTATTCGCCTCGACGATCCGCGATTTCGAAGTCGTCGTCGTCGACGACGGATCGTCGGACCGGAGTGCGGCCATCGCGGAACGCTTCCCCGTACGTCTGGTCCGCCTCAAACACAATTGTGGACCGGCCACTGCGCGGAACGCCGGGGTCGCGGTCTCGAACGCTGCCCTGCTGTTCTTTCTCGACGCCGATATCGTCGTGCCGCCGGAGTTCCTGGCCGGAGTGGTCGCCGCCATGCGTGGGCTCCCTGAATACAGTGCCCTGTTCGGCTCATACACCAAGGAGACCGTTCCGCACGACGCCTGCTCCCGCTACAAGAACCTGGTCCACCATTGGACGCACCAGACCGGCTCGGCGGAGGCAGCCACCTTCTGCGGCGGCTTTGGACTGATCCGCAGAGAGGTGTTCCATAAAATCGGAGGATTCGACCCGGAATGCTGTTTCCTCGAAGACATCGACCTGGGCTATCGCCTGCATCGCGCCGGCCATCGGATCTTCCTCGCCAAGCACCTGCAAGCGACCCACGCCAAGGCTTACACGCTGCGAAGCCTGATGCGATCGGAGGTTCTGGCTAGGGCGCTGCCTTGGACCCGGCTCATGCTCCAGTACCGCATCTTCCGCAACGACCTGAATACACGAGTTCCCAACGTGATCGGAGTGTTGACGGCGTGCGCGTTGCCGCTCTCGGTGGCCATCGATCCTCGACTCCGCCTTGCCGCCGGGCTCGCGTTACTCTTCTTGTGGTTGAACCGGGAGCTTCTCCGTCTCAGCTCCCGCGAGTACGGGCTTGCTTTCGCCATCCGGAGCGCCTGTTTGTGTTGGTTGACGTGTTTGGCGAGCGTGGTGGGAGGGTGCCTGGGCGTGGGCGCGTGGCTGCGGGACATTTGCCATAGCGGTGCAGGGAAACTACTGGCTCTGGCGCGAGATGCGTAGTGCGCCATGGCGGGCGAAGTCAAACTGCCGGATCCTGCGAGAGTGAGAGTATTGCTGCTCACCTATGGCGTGCCCTGGCCGCTCAACTCAGGCGCGCGCATACGCGATTTCAACCTTCTCCGTGCGCTCGCCGGCGCAGCCGAAATCACGCTTTGCTGCTTTGCCCAGGATGAAGTCGAGATTCCGGACCTCTCTCGGCTGCAAGAGTTTTGCGGCGAAGTTCGTGTGTTTCGGTCCCGCAGCCGTTCGCGTTGGCGCCGCGCCGGCGCTTTCGCCGAGGCCGTGTGGAGTGGCGTGCCGCTGGCGATGTGCCCGTTCTTCTGTTCCGAGTTCGTTGCCGAGTTACGCTCGATCGCACTGCGGAAGGCCGTCGACATTTTCCAGATTGAGCACTCCCTGCTGGCCGGATACGTCCGCGCCGCGCCGGATGGCTGCCGCACCGTGCTCTCTCTGCACAATATAGGCTCCGTGCAGTATGGCCGTATGGCGCGGCTGGATATAGGCGTTTGGCGCCGTGCCGGCTTTCGAGCCAAGGCGTGGATGCTCGGACATTCCGAAGCGCGCTACGCCGCACGCTTCAGCCAATGCATTGCGGTATCTTCCACGGACGCGAATTTGCTGCGCCGCAAGAATCCCTCGTTGCCCGTCTCGGTGGTCGAGAACGGCGTCGACTGCACCAGTTTCCAGTTACTCCCTGAGCCAGCTTCGGGCAACGATCTGCTATTCGCCGGCGTCCTCGGGTATCCTCCGAACGCGGATGCCGTCCGCTTCTTCTGCCGCCAGATTCTGCCCCTGGTGCGGCGCGAGGTCCCCGACGCCCAGCTTTTGATTGCCGGACAGAGCCCGCCGCCGGACGTGCGCGCGCTGGCCGCTTCAAAGGGGGTCGTGCTTTTGTCCGATATCGCCGACGTCGTCCCCTGTTACCAGCGTGCCCGGCTGGCCGTTGTGCCACTGCGGGCCGGCGGCGGTACGCGCCTGAAAATTCTGGAGGCGATGGCGCTGGGGCGCGCCGTGGTGTCAACCACTATCGGCTGCGAAGGAATCGGCGTGAGCCATGGCCGCGATATCCTGATCGCCGACCAGCCCGAGGCTTTTGCGGCTTGCGTGGTTTCGTTGCTACGCGACACAGCGGCGCGAGCCGCGCTTGCGGTGCGCGCCCGCCAGACGGTGGAAAGCGCCTACGATTGGCCGCTGGTGGCGGCCAGGCAACTGGCAGTTTATCGCTCGCTGACAAACGGCGCAGTGGTGGCGCGGGACCGTTTCCATCTCTATCTCTCTCCCCATTTTGACGACGCGATTCTTTCCTGCGGAGGTCTGATCCACGCACAACGGCAGGCGGGCGATCGGGTCGGCGTGCTCACCTTGTGCGGCGGCTCGCCCGGCCCGGATGCCGTTTCTCCTCTGGCGCGGCAGTACGGTGCCAAATGGAGCGGCTCCGGCGAAGGACTGGCGCTGAGACGGGCGGAGAACGCCGCGGCCCTTTCGACATGGGGAGTGAGCTGCTGGGACGGCATCACCCCGGATGCGATTTACCGCAATGGGCCCGAGGCGCCATACTATCCAAGCCGGGAGGACCTGTTCGGCGAGCCGCACTCTCAGGACGCTGCGGCGGTGTTGCCCTTATGGGAGCCGCAGCTCAAACGAATTATGGCGGAACAGGGGCGGTCGGTTCTGTTGTACGCTCCTTTGGGAGTCGGCGGACACGTCGATCATGAACTGACCCGCCGCTTGGCGCAGCGCATGGCGGAAGCGGGCTGGGCGGTCCATTTTTATGAAGACTACCCCTATGTGGAGCTGACGCCGGGTGGAATTCGGGCAGCCCAGGCGCGGTTTGGGCCGTGTAGGTGGAACTCACGCAACGTTGCCATCGACGTGCGCACCAAGATCGAGGCCGTGCGGAGCTACCGCACGCAAATCGGACCGGTCTTCGGCTGCGAGAAGGAAATGGTCCGACGCATTTGCGAATTCACCGCCGGGACCTCGTGCGCAATCGACGCGCGGGAGCGCCTGCGCCGCCGGCTGGCTCCCGGCGGAATTCGGTTGCGCGCTTGGCGCAAGTTGTTCGGCTATCACGCCCACGCCGAACGCATCTGGATGTGGAACTGAGGCTGCGCACATGACCGAACTCGACGAGAGGCGAAGAGCGTATTGGAACGGCCGATTCCGCCTGCACTGGGGGCCGGAAGGGGCGGCCTCGGTTTACATGAGCCGGCAGTTTAACGCCTGGCGCTATCGCGTGCGCCGCGTCGTGTTCCGCCGGCTGGTCCGCCGGCTGGGTTTCGCGCCCGGCACTTCGTCGGTGTTGGACGTAGGCTGCGGCACCGGCTTTTATCTGCAACAGTGGCAGGCCCTGGGCGTGACTTCGATGGCCGGTCTGGACATTTCCGATTGGGTCGTTACACAGTTGGCGCGGGCTTACCCGAGTGCCACTTTTTACTGCGCGAACATCGGCGGCGCGGATTCTCCACTGCCCGCCGCAGCCTTCGACGCGGTAACGGCGTTGGACGTCCTGGTTCACCTGGTGGACGACGCCAGCTATTCGCGGGCACTCGACAACCTCCACCGCTCGCTCAAGCCAGGCGGCTATCTGCTCTACTCCGACGCGTTTTTTCATGGGCCGGATAAACAGTCGGAAGATTACTGGCGAGGCCGCTCGCTCTCCACGGTAGCCGCAGCAATGGACGCCGCTGGCTTCGAGATCGTTTTCCGCATTCCCATGTCCATCCTGATGGCCGCGCCCACCGACACTCGCCACCGCCAGTGCAACGAACGCATCTGGGACGCCATCATGGCCCCGGTCCGGCGGTGGGACGCTATCGGTTTCGTTTTCGGCGCTTTGCTGTTCCCCTTCGAACTGCTGCTGGTTTCCACGCTTAAGGAAAGTCCGGCCATCGAAATCATGGTATGCCGGAAACGGAGTTGACCCATTCGCAGGCGGCGCCTATGACGGAAGATGTGGATGCAGTCTACACCTGGGTGGATGGCAGCGATCCGGCGTTCCAGACCGAGTTTAGCCGCCACGCTGCCGCGTCTTCGGGCGAGCGGGAAGCCGGCCGTTACCGCGACAACGGCGAGCTGCGCTTCTCCTTGCGCGCTCTGCTCCGCTTCGCGCCCTGGGTGCGGCGCATCCATATTCTGACCAACGGCCAGGCTCCTTCCTGGCTGGATCGCTCGCACCCGCGTATCCATCTGGTCACTCATGCCGAGGTGTTCCCGCAGCCGGAGTGTCTGCCCACTTTCAATTCCAATTCGATCGAGATGTGCCTGCATCGCATCCCCGGCCTCAGCCGCCGGTTCGTCTATTTCAACGACGATGTCTTTCTGGGCAGAAGCGTGCAAGCCGGCGATTTCTTCCCGAAGGAGGGAAGGCAGATGCTGTTCGTCCAGAACATGCTGTTGCCCGGCGACCGGAAGCGCGGCTCGGCTCATGACCGGGCGTGCGCCTACACGCAGAGCGTACTGGATCGGCTTTGGGGCGAACCCCTAACGCCGCGCCTGCTCCCCGCACACGCTCCCCAGGTGTACGACCGCGATGTGCTGTTCCGCCTGGAGTCTTTGCTCGAAGACGAGTTCCGCCGGACGCGGTCGCACCGCTTCCGTTCCGCGGACGATCTGTCGCTCGCCGTTCTGTATGCGTACACTCTTATCGAGTCCGCCGCGGAGCGGGACCGGTACGAGCTGCGGGAATTGCCGGCTGGCTCCCGCCAGTACTGCTTTTTCCTGCTCGAGAACAAGCCGCTTTGGACCCTGCGCATGTATCTGGATATTCTGCGCAAGCGGCCCCAGTTCCTCTGCATCAACGACGACCTGGGCGGCGTGCCCGCCAACCATCTCCTGCTGCGGAGCCTGCGCGCCTTTCTGCGCTTGTGCTTCCCCTGGCCTGCGCCGATGGAACGGACGACGCAGGCCGCGGATTAGCCCTGCGCCGCCAGGAACTTCGCCACGCGATCGAGAAAGCCGCTGACGAACGCCTCGGGAGTAAATCGCTCGCTGCGCCTGTGAACCGCCGTGCGCAGCTCGTCCTGCAGCCTGCGGTCCCGCAGCACCGCGAGTATCTTCGAGGCGGCATCTTCGGCCGTCGTGTAACAGAGGCGCGGGTCGCTGTCCACGATCTCCACCTGTCCGCCGCTCGCATGCACGAACGGGATGCACCCGGCGCGGGCCATCTCCGCCGGAGCGATCCCGAAATGCTCTTCGATACAAGCGTGAATCCCGTAGCGGCTTTTCGAGAGCAGCGCGGTCAGATCCCTTCGGGAAAGGTCGCGGTGAATTCGCACCCAGGGGCCGTGCGCCTGCGCACGCTCCTCGAGCCGCTTCAGGTAGTCGGCGTTCGGAACCGATCCGCAAATGTGCAGTTCCATTCTTGGCCATTCCCGCCGCACCAGCGCCAGCGTATCGGCAATCCAGTCCTGGCGCTTGTGGGGAACCAGCCGCCCGGTGCATACGAAGGCATCCTGCCGTTGCTCCCAGGGGACGTCGGCAAATTCTCCGGGAGCGGGGGGATAGAGAACCTCGCTCGCAATGCCCGCGCCATCCATTTCGCCCACGGTCCAGTGCGAGTTGGTCAGCGTGAGGTTGCGCCGCATCCGTTCGAACGAGTAGCCGGAAATCAGCATCCACGGCGGAAGGCGCCCGCTCAGCAGGGCGCCAACGCGCGTTCCGAGCGGCGCATCGCCGGGAACCGTCCATTGCCGGCCCCTCCGGGCGAGATAGGGGTAGTGAATATACTGAATGCCCGGGTGTCCCAGATCGCTTTCGAAACCGCAAGCAATCACAGCGGCGAATGCGCGACCGCGCCGCTTTGTCATGCGCATCAGGTAGTTGGCTTTTTGGTGCCAGGAATCGTCGGGAATGCACTCCACCAGCCATCTTTCCGCTGCGGAAGGGGTGACCGTTTCGAGCGCCGTTCCTGCCAGAGAGGTCCCGAACATCCGATCCAGCGCCGCAAGGTCCGGTGGTTCCCAGGTGAGAAGCGTAACGTCGTACGCGGACACCAGCGCTTTGAGCATCCAGGCGGCTACCAGCGCGCCGCCTCCTCCCATCACCAGATCGTGGTTTACGAACAGAACTCTTTGTCTCATTTTTTCGGTATAGCGGTGCAATCCGCCCGCGCCCGGCTGCCATGGGTGGCGATCCATACGCGCGTCTTCACGCGGGACACCGCTCGAAGCGCTGGTACTCACACCACAGTAACAAAGGGCCGGCCAGACTGCGCCGGCGGCGGGCGGTCCGTCGTTGTCGTCCGTTTCCGCTCACCGCGCTCACGCACCGACAGCAGTCGCGCACCAGGCCTGCTGTTCCAAGGTTCCTGTTGCATTTTCGGCACGCGTGCTAACATGGCACCGAAATGAATCGTGTTACTGCGCTCCTTGCCGGGGTTGCCTATGCGATCCCGCTCTTCGCCCAGTACCCTCCGGCGAATCCCGAGTGGAATCGGCCGATTGAGCCTTTTCGAATTGCGGGCAATCTCTACTACGTCGGTGCTTCCAGCGTTTCGGCCTTCTTGATGACGACCGGCGAAGGGCATATCCTACTCGATACCGGTTTTAGAGAGACCGTGCCGATCATCGAATCCAATCTGCAGAAGCTGGGTTTTCGCATGGAGGATATCCACTTGATTCTGGTGGGCCATGCACACGCCGACCATGCCGGAGGCGTAGCGGAGATCAAGAGGCGCACAAAGGCGCGTTTCCTGGCGAGTCCTGGCGATGTGCTCCTGCTATCGCGCGGCGGCAAAGGGGACTTCGCTTTCGGGGACGCTTACTCATTTGAGCCTGTCGATCCGGACGCATTGCTTCGAGACGGCGAGCCGGTCGGTTTGGGCGGCACCCTGTTGACACCGCACTTCACTCCAGGCCATACCAAGGGCTGCACGTCCTGGACCACCACAGTAAAGGAAGGCGAAAAGACACTCCGTGTCGTGATCCCGTGCAGCCTTTCAGCGCCCGGCTACCAGTTGGTGGACAATCCGAAGTATCCCGAAATCCAGAAGGATTTCGAGGCAACTTTCGCCAGACTGCACGCTCTGCCGTGCGATGTCTTCCTGGGTGAACACGGTTGGGATTTTGACTTGCCGCTCAAGATTCAGGCCCGGACGAAGGATCCGAGTCGAAACCCTTTTCTCGACCCGGAGGGATACCGCCGCTTTCTGGACCGAGCCCAGGCGGCGCTCTACAAGCAGGTTGACGAACAGCGGGCCAAGTAAGCCTGGCGCGCACCGAACGGATTTGTACTGCCTCGGCTCAGTCTGATCCCCCTCCGCCCAACTGTTAGATAATGGAATCAGGGTGAATAGGTTGATAGTAGGCCTGCCGGCTCGACATGAGTAAGGCTCGATGACCAAGGTCCTGGGTTTCTGGATTTCCTTCGGTCTGCTCGCGTCTTCGGGCAGAGTGGTTACCTTCGACCGGGCAGCCGTGGGGCATGCTCCCGCCGGCTGGACCGTGGCGATGACCCACGCCGGCGCCGAACCGCGCTGGGAGGTCCGCCGGGATAATTCCGCGCCCAGCCCTCCTTATGTATTAGCCCAGATTTCCGCCGACCATCACAGCGACCGCTGCCCGCTGGCCATTTTCGATGGTGTCAGCTTTCGCGACTGCGACGTGAGCGTCCGCATCAAACCCGTCTCCGGCATGCAGGACCAAGCCGGCGGCGTGGTCTGGCGCTATCGCGATCCCAACAATTATTACCTGGCGCGTGCCGACGCCGTCACCAGGAATGTGGCCATTTACAGGGTCTACGATGGCGAGCGGCTGCCCATCGCCAGCGCCGTGCCGCACGACATTGAACCCAACTCCTGGAACATTCTCAAAGTCTCCGTGCGCGGCTCGCGCTTCCAGGTCTACATCAATCACCGCCGCATCCTGCAAGCCGACGACAAGACCTTCGCCGGCCCCGGCAAAGTCGGCTTATGGACGGTGGCCGATTCCGTCACCTACTTCGACGATTTCCGCGTCTACCCGAAATAAGTCGCGGAGGTAAGAGGCTCTGAGAAATGGGATCGGCTGGCGAAAGCGCCTGCGCAACTTCCGACGCGTCTCTCGAAGGCAGAGTGGCGCAGACCCTTATGTCAATCCTTCCAACTACTTGCGCCACAAATCCTTGATCGTGTCGGCCCCGAGCGCCAGCGAGATGCCGATGATGAGGGCCACTGAGATCCATGTGGCCAGATTGAACCAGCGAGGGTTCACCCACTCTCCCATCAGGTCCTTGCGGTTAATGAGCAGGATCATGGGGATCAGCACGAACGGCAAAAGCACGCCGTTGAGCACCTGCGAGAGCAGAATCATCTTCACCAGCGGGAAGTGCGGCAGCAGCACCACTCCTGCGCCAGCCACGATCAGCAGCGTATACAGCAGGTAGAAAATCGGCGCTTCCTTCATCCTCTTATCCACGCCGGTCTCGAACCCCAGCCCTTCGCAGACCGAATAGGCGGTGGAAAGCGGCAGGATGGAGGCGGAGAATATAGAGGCGTTGAACAGGCCCGCGCTGAACAGCAGGAAGGCATACTGACCGAACGGCTTGAGGCCCAGCGCGGCCTCTCCGGCATCCTGAATGTCCTTCGGCGCCACGGTGTAAATGGCTCCCGCGCAGGCCACGATAATGAAGAACGCAATCACGTCCGTCATGATGCAGCCCACCACCACCTCGACCCGCGACGCTGCGTATTCCTTGGCGGTGATCCCTTTTTCCACCACCGCCGATTGCAGGTAAAACTGCATCCACGGAGCGATGGTGGTGCCGACCATGCCGATTAGCATGTAAATGTAGTCGCGGTCCAGCATCAGCACCGGCTTGACGCTGTAAATCGCGGCTTCCTTCCAGTCCGGTTTCACCAGAAAACCGGAGATGATGTACGACCCGTACAATACGCACGCGAAAAGAAAAATCTTCTCCACGCTGCGGTAATTGCCCTTCACCACCAAAAACCACACCGCTATCGCCGAAAGCGGCACTGAGACGTAGCGGCTGATGTGGAATAACTCGGTCGAGCTGGCGACGCCCGCGAACTCCGCCACCACGTTGGTGAAGTTCGTCAACACCAGCAAGGTCATCATGATGAACGTGATTCGCAGGCCGAACTCCTCGCGGATCAGGTCCGACAGTCCCTTGCCCGTAACCGCGCCCATCCGCGAGCACATTTCCTGGGTGATGATCAGCAGTAGGGTGATGGGGATCAGCGTCCAGAGCGGCAGGTAGCCCCAACGGGCGCCGGCAGCGGAGTAGGTATAGATACCGCCGGAATCGTTGTCCACCATGGCCGTGATGAACCCCGGCCCGATGACCGCGAAGAATATCAGAATGTGATTGCGGAACCGGCCGAACATCCGCCCCATCGCTATGCCCGCCTCAGCACGGAGATGATGTCGTCGGCCGTAATCACGCCGGCCAGCTTACCTTCCTCGTCCACCACGGGCAATGTCAGAAGATTGTACTTGTCGAACTGCTCGACGACCCGGTCCTGCGATTCCTCGACCGGAGCTTGAATCAGCGGATCGCTCGCCAGCTCTTGCAGCCGCGTTTCGGCTGGCGCTATGAACAGCCTCGCCAGTGGGATAGCGGCCACCAGCCGCTCCTGCGCATCCACCAGGAAAATCGTGTTGAGCTGCTCCAGCAGGTCTTCGTTGGCTCGCAACGCCTCTAGCGCGTCGGCCACCGTTGCCGCTTCGGGAAGCTCCACGTACTCGGTGTTCATCATGCCGCCGGCCGTGTCTTCCTTGAACTCCAGCAGTTCCTCGACCTCCGTTTTCGACTCCGCCTCCATCGAGCCCAAAATCTCTTCGCTGGTGTCGTCGTGCAGTTCGGAAAGCGCGTCGGCCGCTTCGTCGGGCGCCATCTCCTCCACGATGTCGGCCGCCTTTTCCGGTTCCAGCGATTCCAGAATCGCCGCCTGCATTTTGGGTTCGATTTCCGAAAGCGTGTCCGCCGCCACTTCGCTGTCGATGGTTTCGAAGATCGCTTCGCGCTCAGCCGGGCTCAAGTCCTCCACGATGTCGGCCAGGTCCGCCGGGTGCAGTTCCTCCAGCCTGTCGTAACTGATGGCGAGCCGCAGCCGCCGCAGCGGGTCGGATTCCACCACGTTGCAGAGTTCCCAGCGGATCGAGTTCGGCGGAATCGGCTCCTGCAGCCGCCGGATCCAGGCGCGCGGCATTCCGCCCTGCAGCAGGCGCCGCACTACGCTGCGCAGCCCTACGTCCACTTCCACCACGTGGAGTGCGGCCCGCCCACCCTCCTGCCGGATCTCCATGGTGAGGTCGTTCACCCGCACCACCTTGCGGCCGGTCACGTCGATAATTTGCTGGTCCAGCAGGTCGCGGGCGATGCGCAGGATGCAGTCGTCTTCGTGATAGGGAACGAGCTGTTCGTCGCTAAGGCGAATTCCAGCTTCGCGGCCGATTTCGGCAATCTGGTCGTAGCGGACGCTCAGCCAAGCGTCGCCGCCGCCCACCAGGTAACGGTCGATGCGGGAAACATGATCGAGCGGAATCAGCGCTGCGTCCTTGACGCGCCCGATGCGGCGCCCCTTCAGGTCGAGCACTGGCATGCCCATCAGCTCGGTAAAGAACAGCAGATTGTCCGCCATCGAAGTCACTCGCGCGCCGTCTGCACAGCCAGAGCGCGGGCCACCCAAGTTCGATGTCGCTGGTTGCGATGCGCTCTACACGGCTTTTACTCTGACGCCACTCCCAATATGGCGCATCCGCGCGCGGAATCGCAAGAAAAAAACGCACAGCGCCACCGTTGAATCCGTCCCGGCGTACCTAATCGCCGGGGACCCGGTCGGGGGTGGGAGCGTACCACCAGCCCGTTTCGGCCAGTGTGGCGCGGACAGCGGCCCAGTTGGTGCGCAGGGCGGAGATCCCCAGCATGAACAGAATCACGGCCACTGCGGCCACGGCGGTTTCAGCGAGCGTCAGGTTGTTCTTGAGGAACCAGAGCCAGCGGCCGTAAACCAGCTCGATATGCATCCAGTAGACCAGCAGTGAAGTGACGCCAAACTGCCGCACCCAGCTCCACGCGCCGTGGCGCGCGCCGTAGCGCGTCCACAGATACGCGGCCGAGAGCATCACCAGCGTTGCGCCCAGCTTGGTCAACACTTGCGCCGGGCTGTTGAGCCAGAAATCGGAAGTGGCATAAATCGAGCGGGAAGACGCCGCGCACGCCTGCGCGATCACGATCGTCAACCCGCCGCCCGCGGCGATCCAGCACATGGCGCCATCGGTCGCTTCCTGCGAGAGGGAGCGGATCAGGCTGCCGGCGCTGATGCCGAACGCCAGATGCGACGCCCAAGGGAAGAACCCGAACGCCACCCGGCTGGGTGCGATGTAGTTCGCAAGCGCCGGCGGAACGTGCGTCCAGCCGGCCCCGCTCACCAGCGGCCCGGCCAGCGCGATGAACAGCCCGATCGCTGCCGCAGCCACAACGCGCTGGCGCGTGCGGAAGACGGCCACTACGGAAAGCACGGCAATCGAAAACCCCATGCAGTTGAGGATGTCCACCTTGAACAAGTCGGTCCACGCGGCGGGAAAACCGGAAACAAACATCTGCGCGCGGAAGGCGAAGGCCAGAAAGAATAGGTACCCGGAGCGGCGGAAGGCGGCGAAAACGCGCTCACCCGGCGTGAGGCCACGGCGTTCGCTCGAATCCATCAGGAACGCGAGCGTCACTCCGGTTAGGAACAAAAAGATGGCCGGCGGCATACCACCCGCAAATTGCGACAGCACCCAAGCGCCGCCTGGACGCAACTCCGGTTTCAGGAACGAATCGAACACATGCCCCTGGAGCATGATGATGGCGCCGAGGCCGCGCAGCCAATCGAGATACTCAAGCCGGTATGTGCTGGTCCTGGTTTTCATCCCGGTAATGCCAATGCCTACTTGTTCAGAATGTCCTTATGAGCGTCCTTGGGAATATCCCACTTCAACTCCTGAGGTACGGGGATGAGCTTGACGTTCGTGTAAGTGGCCAACTCGTAATCGCCGCCAGGCTCCCAGACCTGCTGTTGCACGGCGACCCCCAGCGAATCGGAGATCCACAGTTCCATTTTAGTCAATTTCGCCAGCATGTCTTTGGATTTCGGGGTGAGCACCAGGCGCATGGTCTTCTGCCCGGCCGCGGTTTCCGGCCCGCCGAGCTTCACGTCATAAGCCTTTTGAATCTCAGCCGATGTACTGCCGAAACCCAGCAACAGAAACTGGTCCACCATGGCGCTGTTCTTGCGGTCCAGATCGATGATCTGCACCGTATTGTTCTTCGGATAGTACATTTCCACCCGGTGGCTGGTTAACAGAACCTTCTTGGCGTCGGGCTTCCGGATGTCCACCACTACGCGCAGGTCATGCGGCTTCGGGCCGCGCCTCACCGCCATGGTTCCAGTGAACGAATCGTCCTCATTGAGCAGTGCATTGTGCGAAATCTTGGTGACGTCGGCCGACAGGCCCTTGAAGGTGGCGGCAGCTTGATCCATGCGAGCAAAAGTGGCTTGTAGGTCATCCGCTCCACCCGCCGCCGCGGCGCAGATTCCGGCCAGCCACAAGGCAAAGGCGAAATGGCGCGGCGATAATAGCTTGCGGTAACACATAGGGGTGGATGGCGTCAGGGGCGCACGAAGGCCATATAACCCTGCAGCTCCCCTTCCGAATCCAGAATCGGCTCGACGCGCGTGACGTTGACTTTGGCCGTGCTGGGCTGCGTCCTCAGAAATGCGCGCAGGCGGCCGAGACGCTGCGGCTCGGGCACGCCGTCAAGTACCTTGGCATCCACGAACAGCACGTTGCCGCCGTTTTCAGACGGGCGCGCGATGATGGCGGCGTGCTGAACGCGTGGCTGGTCGCGGAACCAGGCGCCGGGAGTGATGAAGATGAAAGCGAGGATAATCCCCACCATCACGTCATACTGCCAACTGGCGCGCGCGTAGTCCCAGAGGATGAAGCGCTTAAACATCTTCCTCTATTTTAACAGGCCCGTCCTCGCACTGCGTTTCATCGAATCTAAACCCGCCTTCGGTGGTAGACTCGCTCAAAGGGAGAGAGCAACTCATGCTGACTCGAAGAGCATTGCTGGAACTGGCCGCCGTCGGCGCCGCTGCCGCCGCGGTTCCTCCAACCAATCCGCCGTTTACGCTGCCCAAGCTGCCCTACGCATACGATGCACTGGAGCCGTACATCGACGCGCAGACCATGCAGATCCACCACGACAAGCATCACCAGACCTATGTCGACAACCTGAACAAAGTCGTGGCCGCCGAGCCGGCGCTGGCTGGCCTGACGGTGGATGAGCTTCTGCAGCGGCTGGACACGCTGCCGGCGGCTGTCCTCACCACCGTGCGCAACCAGGGTGGCGGGCACGCCAACCATTCGCTGCTATGGGAGATACTGGCCCCGGCCGGCAAGGGCGGCAAGCCGGGTGGGCGGCTGGCGGCTGCGCTCGATGCTACGTTCGGCGGTCCCGATGCCTTCGTGACGAAGCTCCAGGCCACCGCGCTGGGAGTGTTCGGCAGCGGCTGGGCCTGGCTCTCGCTCGATGCGGCCAACAAACTGTCGCTCGACCCTGCTTCCAATCAGGACAGCCCGCTGCTGGCTGGGAGGCGTCCGCTGCTCTGCGTCGATGTCTGGGAACACGCCTACTACCTGAAATACCAGAACCGCCGCGCCGAGTACTTGAAGGCCATCCCCAACGTGATCAACTGGGATTACGTCACGGCACGCTACGAAAAGCTGGCAGGCTGATCCGGCGGTGGCAGTCATGGCGCGCGCAGTCTTGTGTGCGGCGTCGAGAGTTCGACGGTGCTTCGGTTCGAGGCGCCGCGCGTCGGCACGAACGCGGGTGCTATGCTCGCCTACGCTTCTAAGATTTCCAGGTAGCGGGCGACCGATTCGATCCCGCGGAAGAAATTCGGGATGTGGAACTTCTCGTTGGGAGCGTGCAAGTTGTCGTCCGGCAGGCCGAAGCCCATCATCACGCTGGGAATGCCGAGATAGCGGTCGAACACGCCGACGATCGGAATCGATCCGCCGGAGCGTATGTAAACCGTGTCCTTGCCGAAGATCTGTCGCATGGCGTCGGCGCCGGCGCGAATGAACGGATTATCGGGGTTGGTGAGCGAAGGCGCGCCCGCGCTCAGCAAATTGAATTGCGCGCTGACGCCGCGCGGTGTGGCGGCCTGGATCGCGGCGGTGAGTTGCGCCACGGCTTCGTCGGGGCGCTGGTCCGCCACCAGGCGCAGGCTGATCTTGGCCAGCGCGCGGGCAGGGATTACCGTCTTGGCGCCTTCGCCGGTGAAGCCGCCGCGAATCCCGTGGACTTCGAACGTCGGCCGCGCCCACACGCGCTCGAAGAGCGGCACGCCAGGCTCGCCCACCAGCGCCCGCGCGCCGATTTCCTTTTCCAAATACTCGCGTTCGTCGAACGGCAGGCTGGCCCAGGCGGCGCGCTCCTTTTCGGCCGGCGGCGTGACGCGGTCGTAGAAGCCGGGAATTTGAATGCGGCCGTCGCGGTCTTTCAGCGCGCAAATGATTTCCGCGATCGCCTGCATCGGATTTGGCGCCGTACCGCCGTAGACGCCGGAGTGCAGATCGTGGCTGGCGCCTTCCACCGCCAGTTCGCCATACACCAGGCCGCGCAGACCCACGCAGATGGTGGGCATTTCGGGCGCGAACATCTCCGTATCGCAGACCACCGCGGCATCGGCCTTCAAGCGCGGCGGGCGCGTCTTGACGTATTCCTCGATGTGCTCGCCGCCGGTTTCCTCCTCGCCTTCTAGCAGGAACTTCACGTTCACCGGCAGCTTGCCGGTAGACTTGAGAAACCCCTCGACGGCCTTGATCTGGATCATCACCTGGCCCTTGTCGTCGACAGCGCCGCGAGCGAAGATGTCGTCGCCGCGCACGTCGGGCTCGAACGGCGGCGACTTCCACTCGTCGAGCGGGTCGGGCGGCTGCACATCGTAATGGCCATAGAACAGCAGGGTGGGTTTGCCCGGCGCGCCCAGCCATTCGGCATACACCAGCGGATTGCCTTTGCCTTCGATCAGCTCCGCCGCCAGACCCGCGCCGCTCAGTTGATCGCGCGCGAACTCGGCCGCGCGCCGTACGTCGGGCTTGTTCTCGGATAGCGCGCTGATGCTCGGAATGCGCAGAAACTCCTTGAGTGCGTCCAGGTGCTCCGCCTGATGCTGCCGATAGTAATCCATGGAGTGCTCCAAGCCCACGATAGCTCACCGGGTGGAGCGCAGTCCATCGCGCGCGGCGGGATTGGCAAACGCTGCGCGGCTACAGGCTCAGTATCTCGCGCAGCCGCGTGGACTGGCGCCGGGACATTTCCACGGTCAGGCCGCCGCGCAGCGTCACGGTGAGGCCGCCATTGACGCCGATGTCGACCTTGTCAATCCACTTCAGATTGATGATCTCTTTGCGGCCAGCGCGGAAGAAGAGGTTGGGATCGAGCTGCTCTTCGAGCGCGTTCAACGAGCGGCGAATCAGCGGACGCTCGTTGCCGAAGTGCAGGCGGGTGTAATTGCCCTCCGATTCGAGGAGGAAAATGTCGGGCAGCCGGACGATCCAGCAGCGGTCGCCATCGCGGACGAAGACCTGTTCGAGACGCGAGCGCTCGGGACGCAGTCGTAGCTTCGCCAGGGCGGCGGCGAGACGGTTGGGGGCAATCGGCTTCAGCAGGTAGTCGAGCGCGTTTACCTCGAAGGCATGAATGGCGTACTGGTCGTAGGCGGTAGTGAAGATGACCTGCGGCACCTCGTCGAGCCGCTCCAGCAGTTCGAACCCGGTCATGCCGGGCATCTGGATGTCGAGGAAGAGCAGATCCGGGGCTAGCCTGGCGATCAGTTCGAGCGCCTCCTCGCCGTTGCGCGCCTCGCCGGCGATCTCGATTTCCGGATGGACCGTCAGAAGGCGCGTCAACTCCGCGCGCGCCAGACGTTCGTCGTCTACGATCAAGGCTCTCATTGGCGTGTCGGGATGCGCACTGTCGCGGCGACGCGCCCGTCGCGGTTGGCGAGTTCCAGGCAAGCGCGGCCTGCATAGAGGATCCGCAGGCGTTCGCGGATGTTGTTCAGGCCCAGGCGGGGCCGCTGGGTTTCCTCCTCCGCGAGCTGCCCGGTGTTCTCCACCTGAAGGACCAGCGTGCCGTCTTCCAGGGCGGAGCGGACCAGTAACTCGCCGCCGCCGGGCAGCGTCGCGATGCCGTGTTTAATGCCGTTCTCGACCAGCATCTGCAGCATCATGGGCGGCACTGCGATGGACCGCGTTGCGGGATCGATAGCGAAGCGAACGCGCAGCCGGTCCTCGTAGCGGGCGGATTCCAGGGCAAGGTAGTCTCCAGCGGCCTCCAGCTCGGAATTGAGCGGCACGGTGTGGCCAGCGTCGCGGTGCAGGTTGTAACGGAGGATGTTGGCGAGGCGTGTGATGAGGTCCTGCGCGAGCGGCGGGTTTTCGAGGACGAGCCCACGGATGGAGTTGAGGGAATTGAAGAGGAAGTGCGGATTGATCTGTGCTTCCAGGCCGCGCAGCTCGGCATCGCGCAGGGCGAGCTGTTTCTCCCGGTAGCGGCGTCCGGAAGTAACCGCCAGGTACACGACCATCCAACCCAAGGTGACGCCGGAGATGGCGATGGCGGCGTAGGCTGCGGTGGAAGGCTTAAGGAAGACGCTTCGCCGTCCGGCGATCAGCCAGTTGATTCCGATCACCAGGGCCGCCTGGACCAGACCGGTGATCCATGCAGCGAGGAAGAGCCGGAAGTACCGCGGGGCGTCGACCCAGCCCCACCGGTTCACATACCGGCGGAGCAAGTGAGTCAGCACGATGCTATAGACGAAGTACAGGGCGTAGCCGGCGATCACCTCGGTGGTCCAACCCACCTGCTGGGCAGCTATCCAGCCGTCTATGCCGGCATAGCTGCCCCAACCGAGGATTTGGCACGTCCAGTAAGCGGTCTTGGTTTTCATCGATTCCCGTTCGATTCCTTGGCATTCAGGAAGCGGTCGAGGTGTCCGAACATCCAATCTGGATCATCCCACATGATGAAGTGGTGCGCGGTGTCGGTAACCTGGATCTCGACCCCGGCGAGCTTGGCGTACTGGCTGCGCAGGTTGGCCTCGGTGCGCACGCGGTCGGTGTACTGCTTGTAGGCGATCCACGAACCGAAGACCAGCGTTGGGACCTTGACTTTGGCCAGGTCGTCGCGCAGGTCGGTGGCGAAGAGTTCGCCCATGGCGTCGCCGACGGCGGTGCGGTCGGAAGCCAGACCCCAGACCACGATGCGGTCGAAGTCCGGCTCTTTTTCGACCATTGTGCGCGTGCCGAGGCCGGATTTTACGTACCGTTCGTACATATCCTGTGTCTCGCCCGCTATCTGCTGGCGCATCTGCGCGGCGGCCTTGCGGGCGCTGTCGGGAGTAGCATTGGGGTCGGCAAGGGCGGCAAAGAAGGGGTATGCATCGACGATCACCAGGCGGCCGGGAAGGTCCGGATACTTCGCGGCGAGGTCGAGCGCAAGGAACCCGCCCAGACTGTGGCCGATGATGACCGGGTGATCCAGCTTCTGCTTGCGGATGTAGTCGGCGAGGCCGTCGCGGACGCGATCGAGCATCGGGGCCGGCACGCGCGGCACACCGGCGAATCCGGCGACGGTGAGCACATGGCATTCGAAGCGGTCCTTGTAGCGGGCAACCGTGGTGTCCCAAACTTCGCCCGACGACGACAGGCCGGGGATCAGGATCATGGGGCGGCCGTGGCCGGTCACCTTGACCTGGAACGGTTCCTGCGCCATCGAGGCGGTGGCAAGTACTAGAGAAAGCATCAGTAGTTTCATGATGCGATTGTGGCGCCCGCCGCAACGGATATCGACGGAATTGTGATGAACGGCCGCCGGCCGGTGACAAAAGGCGTTTGCTGGTTGGCATCCGGATGACGCCGCGCTCGGATGCCATGCTGCCTCCGGTGAATCGCTCCGGCCACGATCGAGGCGCGGCGGGATTGGCAAACGCCGGGCGGTTGTGTGGGCGCCTGTGCGTGGTAGCGCTGACTGAGTCAAAATGCGTACCGCTCCCAGGAGAGCACCGCCCGCAGGGACTTCGGCATCGCGGTGCGCCGTCTTGATTTGCTACAGACCGTGAATATCGCCGGCGTTTTGGGGCGCCTTTCGGGTTGGATGCCGGGTTGCACGGCAGCCTGCTATATGCATTTAACTGCTATTGCCCGGGCGGCGCTCCGAGTGGCCGCCGCACTGCTGATTGGGTCGATTGTTTTCGGCCAAAGCGCATCCTCGCCTTCGCAGAAGGCGCCAGCCGGTGGCCAGAGCTCGCCGGGATTCGATGGCCAGTGGGTTACCAAGATGAGTTGCCCTGCAAAAGGGAACACCGAGGGCTATACCTGGCAGTTTCCGAGCACCATCGAGAACAGCAACTTCCACGGAGAGCACGGGACGGCGGGGGAGCCCGGCTACCTGCTGATCGAAGGCAAGATCGCGAAGGACGGCAGCGCCAAATTGTCTGCCAACGGCATAGTCGCCTCCAGGAACTACGCTCGTGGAATCCTCGCCCACAAGGGCGCGGATTATAGTTACGACATCAAGGCCAAGTTCCAGGAAACGGAAGGCACGGGAACCCGCGATGCGGGCCTCGGCATCGTCGACCGCCCCTGCACGTTTGACTTCACGAAGCAGTAGGCCGCGAACCCGTGTCAGCGGCAACACTGTTCACGTAAGCGCGTGGCGCAGGCTGCCCAGCCTGCAGAGCCGAGAGTCATCTCGGCTTTCTTTTCCGGAGTTCTCCTCCGGCCGCCGCTGAACTGAACAGTATTGGGGTGAACGGGTTGCCGCTGGAGTGGTGTATCATCTCTCTGAATTGACGGCCAGAGCGTCGCGGGGAACCGCCTTCCCATGCACCCAAACCGTGGTGATGCTGTCGTAGGCGTCCACACTCTCCAGCGGCGATTTCTTCATCAGCACGAGATTGGCAATCTTCCCCGGCTCGATGCTTCCAAGCTGCGTTTCCAACTTGAACTCGCGTGCATTGCTGATTGTGGCGGCCCTGAAAATCTGTGGGAGAGACATGCCTGCCTTTTGCAGTTGCTTCATTTCCAGGTATCCATTCAGACCAGGCAGATTCCCGTAAGTCGGGCTGGACGGCGTGTCTGTGCCAAAGACGAAGTTGGCGTCCCTGCTGGCCAGGTACGCAACCACCTGTTGCACGCGCCGCAGCGGGCCTTGCTCGTATTCTTTCAGTATCGCCGCGTCGGGCGCACCCTCTTCATTCAATTCCTTTCCGAACCACTTGCCTTCCGGCGACTGGAACCACCCAAGCATTTCCTTTGGCGTGACTTTCGCGACGGCGTCCATCTTCAAATACGCGGGATCGAAGTACGCCGCTTCGCCGTACAGTACCTGTATCGTCGGCTGATAGCCGATTCTCTTTTCAACAATCTGATCGAGTAGCCGCTGGATCTCGCCGGGTAATTCAGACCTCTTATCGAGATCTCCCCAGTGCCACATTCCGTGGGCGATAACGTCCACATCTCCCTCAACGGCGAACTTTTGTGCTGCAAACCCATTGGCGTGGATCATCAGCACGAGACCGTTCCGGGTCGCCGCCTTGCGAATATCGGCCAAAACATCCGGGCCCATCACTGGCAGATTCTTGTCGTTGGCAAAGCCCCGTTCGAAATACGTTTTCACGCAAATTCCACCCGAGCTCTTGACTCGCGCGACGTCAGCGGCAGCCGTGTGATCCTCGGGCTTGTATTCCGCTGGAATGCGGTCCGCCTGTTTCGCGTCGTAGATGAAATTCGGAAAAGGTTTGAATCGTACCGCCGGCGGCGCGAACGACATTGGGTATCCATTGGCAAAAGGAAGCGATCCGCCACAGTCGTACAAATCAGGATGCAGCGGAGCTTGTCTGAAGTCTTCCAGCACTTGCGGGCTAACCACGGCCAGATCCACCAGCGTCGTATAGCCAAAGTAAAGGTAGGAGCGCGGGAGTTGCTGGAAGTACTCCTGGAGCATTTTCTGCTTGCCTTCACTCTGATCAAACGACATGCCCGGAACAGAGGCCAGGTGGACGTGCGAGTCGATCAACCCTGGAATCAAATACTGTCCGTTTCCGGAGACGACGGTCGCTCCAGCGGGCTTCTTCGCCTTCTTACTTCGCTCGACCCGTGCGATGCGGCCGTTTTCGATCAGCACGCTGCCTTTCGCGACGTGATCGAGGCTCTCGGGAGAGACGATGACGACATCGGTGATCCAAACCCGGTTCGCGTTCCGATTCGGTCCGGAACCGGCAAACGCCAGGACAGAGAACAGCGACGCTAACACAACCGTAGATGTCTTCATGGTTTGTCCAAGTTGAACGAGTTGTCCCAAAGAAATACGGACAGCGCGGCGGGAAGTTCCCTGGGATTGGAAAGCCGGTCACGGGAAAGCCCCTGGCGCGTCGACTGGAGGATCGTAGCTGCTGACGCGGCAGTGTGGACTGGTCTTCCCCAATTCCCCGATTGTCCACATTCCGGGAGCTTCCGCCAGGGTGGGGATTGCGAGCCGGCTTTTTCTCGCCGGCGACTTCCGCCAGCGAATCTTGTTAGACTCCGAATCAGAGAGGTGATCGGGCTATGCGTGGGCTTGTGATCGTGCTTCTCGCCGCCGTGACGGCATTCGCGGCTGACGACCCCTGGACGAAGGTCCGGGACTTGAAAAGCGGAACCGAACTGCGGATCTTCAAGAGGGGTGGCCTCCATCCGATCATTGCCAAAATGGAAGAGGCCAATCCGGACGCGCTGATCATTATCGTCAAGAACGAAGAGTTGGCGATTTCCAGAGACCAGATTGACCGCATCGACTTCCGGCCCGTGAAGGCGAGCCGGGTCACCAGGGAAACCATCGAAAGCGCCGAAGGCCCGGACGCGAAAGCCGCCGCCGAGGCGACCAACAACGTGCCTGGCGAGCCGGTCAGCACCACCACCAGCTACGTGATCGGCGGGCAGCCGGATTATCAAACCATCTATCGCCGCCCGCCACCGCCGGCGAAGAAATAGGGGCGGGCGGGGCGGCTTTCAGCACAGGTCGCGAAATAATCGGCTCGATCAGAGACAACCGCTCCGTGTCGGTCGCGGCCCTGCAAGCCATCGGAGCCGCGACCGCTAGGGAGCGGTTCTTCAATAAGATCGAATCCGCCGGTCGTAGACCTATTCCTTACTTGGCCGGGCTCTTCTCCAGCGCCAGCTCGACGACTTGTTCCATCGAATTGACGTAATGGATCGTCATATCGGCGATGTGCTCGGTTTTCAGGTCTTCGCGGACGTTGACTTCGTTTTCCGCCGGCATGATGACTTCGCGGACGCCGCTGCGTCTGGCGGCGAGCACCTTTTCCTTAATGCCGCCAACGGGAAGCACCTGGCCGGTGAGCGTGATTTCACCGGTCATGGCGAGGTTGGGGCGGATGCGGCGCTCGGTCAGCATCGACAGCAGCGCGGAGGCCATCGTGATCCCGGCGGAAGGGCCGTCTTTGGGGATGGCGCCGGCGGGAACGTGGATGTGGATGTCGATGGATTTGAATAGCTCGGGATCGATGCCGTATTGAATTGCGGCGCCGCGCACCCAGGTGAGCGCGGCCTGCACCGATTCCTGCATCACCGGTCCCAATTGGCCGGTCATGATGAGGCCCTTGCTGCCGCCGGGCATGCGGCCGGCTTCGATGAAAAGGACGTCGCCGCCGACCGGCGTCCAGGCCAAGCCCACGGCCACGCCGGGCCGGCGCGTGCGCTCGGCCACCTCAGTATCGGTGCGGAAGCGCGGCGCACCCAGATCCTGCTCGACTGTTTGCGGCGTCACCTCGATCTTCTCGTTCTTCTGATTGCGGCCTTCGGCGATGCGCCGCGCCTGCTTGCGGCAGATCGAACCCAGCTCGCGCTCCAGGTTGCGCACGCCCGCCTCGCGCGTGTAGCGGCGGATGAGGAATCGCACGGCCTCGTCGGTGAACTGGATGCCGCCGTCGGCATCGAGACCGTTTTCCGTGATTTGCCGCGGGATCAGGTAGCGGAACGCGATGATGACTTTCTCCTGCTCAGTGTAGCCTTCGAGCGAAATGATCTCCATGCGGTCGCGCAGCGCGTCTGGCACCGGGTCGAGCACGTTGGCGGTGGTGATGAACAGGACCTTGGACAAATCGAACGGGACGTCGAGGTAATTGTCGCGGAAGGTGGAGTTCTGCTCGGGATCGAGCACCTCGAGCAGTGCCGAGGCCGGATCGCCACGAAAATCGCGCCCCAGCTTATCCACCTCGTCGAGCATAAAGACCGGATCGTTAACGCCCGTACGGCGCAGCGCCTGGATGATCTGACCCGGTAGCGCGCCAATGTAGGTGCGGCGATGACCGCGAATCTCGGCCTCATCGTGCATGCCGCCCATCGAGATGCGCGCGAACTTGCGGCCCAGCGCGCGGGCGATCGACTTGCCGAGCGACGTCTTCCCCACGCCGGGCGGCCCCACGAAACACAGGATGGGGCCCTTCAGCACGGGGCGGAGCTGGAGCACGGCCAGATAGTCGAGGATGCGGTCTTTGACCTTTTCCAGATCGTAGTGATCCTCGTCGAGGATTTCGGCGGCGCGTTTGACGTCGACCGGCGCACCGGAAGAAACGGTCCAGGGCAGCGCGGCCATCCATTCCAGATAGGTGCGCGCGACACCGTGTTCGGGCGAGGCAGTGGAAAGCCGCGCCAGGCGGTCAAGTTCCCGCAGGGCTTCGGCTTTGACCTCCGGCGTCATCCCGGCGGCTACCAGCTTCGCGCGCAGCTCTTCGATATCGCGCGTGCCGTCGTCGCTCTCGCCCAGCTCTTTCTGGATCGCTTTGAGTTGCTCGCGGAGATAGAATTCTCGCTGGCTCTGCGAGAGCTGGCCCTGCACCTGCGATTGGATGCGGCCGCGCAGCTCGACCATTTCGAGTTCGCGCGTGAGGTGCAGCATAACCTCGTTCAGCCGCGCCAGCCCGTCGGCCTCTTCGAGCAGCTTCTGCCGGTCCAGATGAACCAGGGCGGGCAGGTTACCGGCCACAAAATCCGCCAGCCGGGCGGGCTCGACGATCTGCGCGGCGCTGGCCGCCAGGTCGTCGGAGAGGTTGGGCGAAGCGTTGACGATCTGTTGAAACAGGCCGACCACGTTCTGCCGCAGCGCTTCCACCTCCGGCGTGACGACGGGATCGATTTCCTCCAGTTTCTCGATACGCGCCCGCAGGAACGGCTCCGTGGCCGTGAACTCGCGTATGCGGATGCGCGCGGTGCCCTCGCAAAACAGCAGCAGATTATCGCGCGGCACGCGGATGGCCTTGTGCATCACGCAAAGGGTGCCGATTTCAAACAAGTCTTTCGGTTGCGGCGAATCCACGCGCGGGTCGAGTTGGGAGATGATCGCCAAGGCCCGGCTCTCGCCCATGCTCTGCACCAGCGCCACCGAGCTCGGGCGGCCGATGGTGATGGGCAACATCGCGCCCGGATAGAGGATTACGTCGCGCACCGCCAGAACGGGAACTTCTTCGAGCAGCGGCTCAGCCGGTTCGTCCATTCGCTCAGTGTAACCCGAGGCGTTGGGGCCTCCCGCGCGCATGCGTGTGCGACATGGAAATGAAGCGCGCCGCAGCCTTCGCTGCTAGCCGATGCGCAACCGAAAGGATGCCCCACCAACGCCGTGCCCGGTGGGGCATCCTTTAGGTTGCCGATGTCACAAGGAAATGCGCGTCTGGCACTTTAGAGCCGCACGCCGTGTGGCATGGCTCAAAAGAGTCTGGCGCGGAAGGCGGCTATCTGTCAGACTGACGGCATGAAGCCAATCGCCGGCATTTTTATTATTGGTGCGTTGTCCGTTTCCGGGCAAGAGTCTGCCGTACCGGCGCCGGACTCGCCGCGGCCGGGCGCTGTCTTTAGCGTCACCTCGACGCTGGTGCAATTGGATGCCGTGGTGACCGACTCCAAAGGGCACCACATCACCGATCTCACGCCCGGCGACTTCCAGGTCTTCGAGGACGGCAAGCCGCAGAAGCTGACCCACTTTTCGTACGTCCAGGTGACGCCAGGGCCCACGGCGGGGCCGGCCAAGCCATCGCCGAACCCCGTGGCGGCTCTACCTCCCGCACCGTCGGCGCAGATTCGTCCGGAAGATGCGCGGCGCACCATCGTGCTGATGGTCGACGATCTCGGCATGCCATTCGAGGACATGGCATTCGTGCGCAGTTCGCTGCGCAAGTTTGCCAACCGGCAAATGCAGGCGGGCGATCTGGTTTCGCTCTGCCGAACCAGTGGCGGATCGGGAGTCTTGCAGCAGTTTACGACCGACCGGCAGGTGTTGTTGTCGCTCGTCGAAGGATTGCGATGGAATCCCATGTTGGCTCGCCCCGAACAAGGCCCACCCACTCTGGCAACGCTCGATGCGGTTCAGTATATCGTCGGCGCGTTGCGCGAAATGCCCGGGCGCAAGTCGGTCGTGCTGTTGTCCGAGGGACTGATCCCGCTGGAGGGTGACTCGGATGACGCGCGCGCGTTTCAAAGCCTGATCGACCTGGCCAATCGTTCGGGCACCGTAATCTACACCATGCAGACGACGGGGCTGGTGGCGGAGTACAGGCCCGACCCAAAGCAGCAGCAGAACCTGGCGCACATCGCCGACAAGACCGGGGGGCTGGCATTCGCAAACGGCAACGACCTGAATTGGGGACTGACTCAGGTATTGGAGGATCAGGCGGGCTACTATCTGCTGGGGTATCACCCGCCGGAAGACGTGCTGCAGCGCAAGCACGGCGAACAGGACTATCACCACGTCCAGGTAAAGGTGACGCGCGCGGGGTTGCACGTGCGCTCGCGCTCCGGATTCTTCGGCGAGACCGACGACGAAGCGCTTCCCAAGTATCAATCGGCGCTGGAACAACTGCATGCGGCAATGTTGTCGCCGTTCAAATCCTCGGGCGTGGATCTGCGGTTGACGGCGCTGTATGCGGAGGTTCCCAAACGAGGTCCGGTGGTCCGCAATCTGGTGCGCATCAACGCGGCGGACCTGACCTGGAAACACGGTGACCACGGCAGCCGCCTAGCGCAGATCAGGCTGGTGGCGGCCGCCACCTGCGGCGGCGATCAGCCGTTGGCGACGGTGAGCCGCGTCTTCGATATACGGGTGATGGCCGGGAAGATGAACGAGACCATGCGGGAGGGCGAATTGTACACGCTGGACGTGCCGGTGCCGAAGCGAGGGGAGTATCAGATTCGCGTCGCGGTGCGCGACCAGGCGACGGCCAGAATCGGTTCGGCCACACAGTACCTTCAGATTCCGGACTTTGGGAAGTCTGGATTTACGCTGACCAGCGTCGTGCTGCGGGACGGCGAACAAACGGCGGACAAGTCCGGACCGCCGGGCATCGCGGCGGCACTGCGCCAGTTCAAGCGCGGGGGATTGGTCGAGTTTTTGTGCGCCATCGAGAAGGGCAGCGCGAGCGCGCCCAATCCGGATCTGGAGACGCGTGTGCGCGTTCTGCGCGATGGCAAGGAAGTATACTCGGCGCCGGCGCATCTTGTGGAACTGAAAGGCGGCGGGCGGGCCGTCGGCGGCGCTTTGAGACTGGCGGGCAGCATCACGCCCGGCGACTACAATTTGCAAGTGATCGTGACGGAGCGTAACGGCGGCGATGGCGCAGCCGTCGTCCAGTGGACGGATTTCACCGTGCACCCATAGCGCGCGCGGGAAGGCTTCTGTCGCGCCCTCCCGCGGGGCGGCCGGAGGCTGGACCGGCGTTTCGCATCGGATTACCCTAATATATGGAAGCCGGTACGGCGCCGCAGCCGTCCGGCGCCAAGGGGGTAGGTTATGGTGCCGCTTGCCAAGATCCTATTACCAGTGGACTTCTCGGAACGCTCCATCGGAGCCGTCCACTGCGCCCAGCGCCTGGCGCAACGCTGTTCCCCGGAAATCATCCTCCTGCATGTGCTGGCGCCCATGCAGTACCGTCTCGGCGATACCGAAATGGGTGGAGTCATGCTGGGCGACCTGTATCGTGCCCAGCTCGAGAGTTTGGCTGCCGAGTTGGACCAGTTCCAGCAGGCCGAGCTGGCGGGCTGCAACGTGCGCCGGCTGGTAATGGAAGGCGACCCGGCATTCCGCATCGTCGAGTTCGCGCACCAGGAGAGAGTGGACCTCATCATGATGCCCACCCACGGGCACGGGCCATTTCGGCGCTTTCTGCTCGGCTCGATAACCGCCAAGGTGTTGCATGACGCGGAGTGTCCTGTATGGACGGGCGTACACATCGCGGAAGCGGCCATCAGACCGGTCGAGCTGAGCCACGTGCTCTGCGCAGTGGACCTTGGTCCGCAGAGCGAGCGCGCCCTGAAATGGGCCGCCTGGCTCAGCCGCACTTTTGAATCCCGGCTCACCCTGCTGCACGTCACGCCCGCCGTTGCCCAGACGCAGGACCATGGCGACGACGCGTGGCGAGCCAAACTGCGCTCCACGGCGGAGCAGGCGCTCGTGGCCCTGCAGGCGAATGTGGGATCGCAGGCGGAAACGATGCTCCAGGCCGGCGACCCGGCCAAGGCGATTTGCGCCGCCGCCGCCCAAACGCGCGCCGGCGCGCTGGTGATTGCGCGCGGCTCCGCTGCCGGAGGCTTCGGCCGTCTGCGCACCAACGCCTACGCCATCATCCGCCAATCGCCCTGCCCGGTGATCAGCGTGTGAGCTTCGTATCTGGTCAGGTGACCCGGAGATCAGCGCGGGTCCTCCCAGTGACCGTGAAGGGTTGCAAGCGTGTCAAAAACCGTGACGTGACGGATGGGGTCATTGTATTTGGCGAAGCCCTCAAAAGTTTCCCGCACAGCCACGCGAAACGCTCTGTTCTGGTGGCGCACAAACCGAATATTCTCGTTCAGCTCTTCGAGGAACGAAAAGAGCACCACGAAGACGTAGGCTACCGCGATGATGCAAAGCCAGAGTCCCCAACGTGCTTGGCCAACGAAGCCGCCAATTAGTAGAACCACTGGCAGCAATCGTACGCTCCAGCTAATTTGATCCGCGATGACTCGACTGGGAACCGATTCGTTCTCCCATTCCTCTACGGTGCGGCAATAGAAATCGTCGTTGAACTTGCGTTTCATGAATTCCGCCTCTCGGAGACGCCTGCGGATTGCAACGCGCCTCCCAAAGCCGATTGTCGTATATTACTAGTGAGGAGTTTTCCTCACGGAGGTGAACTTTGTCCAAGATAACATCTTGGATTTTGGCTAGCTTTCGGTTCCGATTGTGCAGATAGTGGCACGGAAGCATACCGCCCGCGTTAGGCTACGGGCCAAGACTGACATTTGCCGATGTGCGGCCGCGCATCGCACTCGCTAAAGGGAGCTCCCGAAGCGAGTGAGGAGGAAACCTAGTCGTCGGGAAGGTGGATAAGGTAGCGGTCTGGAACGTTGCCCCCGCCAGAACCCGCCGTTAAGTGGCGTGGTTCGGTAAACCTCGCTTAGTCCAGCGCGGCTGGCCGCAAGGCCGGTCGGAAAGACTCCGAAACACCCTGAAATCCTGCGCTACCGACGCCAGGGTGTCTGCGGTTCGGCGCGAAGATTCGCTTGCATGTACGCCCTCTCTGCTGCCCAGCCCCGCCTCCGTGATAAAGTGCTCATAGTGAACCCCCGCACTGTGTATCAGGTCCTGGAAGAGGCCGCGGCGCAATATGGCGACGCGCCAGCCCTGCATCAACCGCAAGCCGACGGCGCCTACCTCACGTATTCGTGGAATGAGTATCGCCGCGCGGCCGAAGAGATTGGCGCCGGGCTGCGTGCGCTGGGAGTCGAGAAGGGGCAGATTGTCGTCCTCGATTCCGAGACGAGGCTGGAGTTTTACCTGGCGGACATGGGTATCCTGGCGTGCGGCGCCATCGCCGCCGCGCTCTACCCCAGCTACCCTGTGCCCGACCTGATTCGTACCATCGAGACCACCGGCGCGGCGGCGGTGTTCGTCGAAGACCCACAAACCTTCCGCGCGCTGCGCCACGCCCGCGCCAGCCGCTGGATTCTGCTCACCGGCCAGGCCGATGGCGCGCTGGCGTTGGACGATCTCCGCGCGCTGGGACGCGAAGCGCTGGCGCGCGACGCGGAGCTGGCCGGCCGTCTGCGCGCCGAGACGCAGCCCTCCGATCCGGCCGTGCTGTACCTGACTTCTGGCGCGACCGGCGAGCCGAAAATGGCGCTGGTCACGCACCAGGCCATCGTCTCCAACATCGACATGGGGCCGCTGGTGCTGCCTATGGGGCCGCAAGATGCGACGGTCGCCTTTCTACCTTCCGCGCATATCGCACAGCGCTTGGTCATTGAGTTTCTGCCCATCCGCTGCGGGATGCCGGTCCACTTTTTCGAAGGCCTGATGAAGCTGCCACAGGACATTCGCAAGGTGCGGCCCACCATACTGCTGGCGCCGCCGCGCATGTGGGAGCGCATTTACTCGAGCGTCTGCACCGAGCTGCGCAAGCGCTCCGCCGCCTCGCGGAAAGCGTTTTATACTGGGCTGGCGCTGGCGCTCGCCGCCGCGCGCTACCGGCGCGCAGGCAAACCCGTGCCGATGCGCATCCGCGCGCCGCTCGCCGTTGCCGACCGCCTGCTGTTTCGCAAAGTGCGCGAGCGCTTAGGCGGACGTCTTCACGTGGCGGCCTCCGGCGCGGCGCCGCTCAGCAAGGACCTGGCTGAATTCTACGAGGCCATCGGCATGCCGCTGATCGAAGGATACGGCCTCACCGAGGGCGGCGTGGCGGCGCTTAATCCGATCGCCGCTCCCATGCCTGGCAGTATTGGCAAGGCGATGCCGGGCGTCGAAATCAAAATCTCGGCGGATCACGAGCTGCTGATCAAAGGACCCTGCCTGTTCTCCGGTTACTGGGGCGACCCGGCCACCACCGCCGAAGTGCTCCGCGATGGCTGGCTGCACACAGGCGACCTGGGGTATGTGGACGGCAATGGTTACTTCTACATCACCGGCCGCAAGAAAGAGCTGATCGTTTCCTCCACCGGCAAGAAGATTCATCCCAGCCGCGTCGAGAGTCTGTTTAAGATGGAACCGCTCATCAGCCAGGTGCTGCTGATCGGCGACCGCCTGCCGTATCTCACCGCGCTGTTCACCATCAACACCGCTGTCGCCGAGACGCTGAAGGGTATGGACGCTGCCGCCGGCCGCTCGCCCGCCGAAATCTGCGGTGCACCGCCGGTCGAAAGGGAGACGCGCCGGATCGTCAACCAGGTGAACCGCCAGCTTGCGCCTTTCGAGCAGGTGCGCCGATTCCGCATCCTTCCGCGCGACTTTTCGATCGAGCAGGGCGAACTGACTGCCACCATGAAAGTGCGCCGCACCAAAGCCATCGAGAACTTCAAACAGGATATCGACGCGCTCTACGCCGGGCGCGAGTAAGACCAATCGAGTCTGGCTCAGGAACATTTTGGGACGGGAAACCGTTCGCGTTTGCCCCGCTTTCCACGCCTCGCACGGCGGCAGAGCGGTCTACTGTTGCGCCGGCGTCTATACTCGGAAGATGACCTCGCGCCAAAGGGTGATTTGGTTCAACCTTGGCCTCCTCGGTCTCCTGCTCACCGCCGCGATTGCCGCCTGCGCGCTGATGGCGGGCTCCTTCGGCGCGCGGATGTACGCCGACACGTTGCGCCAAGGTTCTGCTGCCGAACGTTTCAAAGCCGCTGAGGCGCTCGAATCCTTCGATTCGAGCGGCGCTCCCGCGGTTCCTGCGCTGCTCGAGGTCTTGCGCAATCCGGAGGACCCTGCCGCACCCTCATGCGCCCGCGCTTTGCGCGAGATCGATCCGCAGGCCGCATACGAATACGTCACCAGGCTCATCGGGAACACGGATACTCTCACCCCCGCCACGACTCACGTATTCGGGAACTTCGGCCCGATCGCCTGGCGTGCGATCCCGTTAGTGCGTGGCGCGCTGAGCCGCCCCTCGCATGCCTGGGCGTATGGCGCGCTGATCGATATGGGCGATTACGACGATGAACTGATCGCCGCCATCGTCAAAGATGCGCGCGGCGGCATGGATCCGTGGGGCGCGAGGCTGGCGTTGGACCGCTTGGGCGACGTCGCGGACCGCATTCAGCCCTCGCTGATCGAGCGCCTGACTTCCGACTCAACCCCGGTCGTCTCAGCCATGGGGAAGACGATCCCCGGCAAGACCGGGAACCACTCCGGATACGCCTTAAGTGGCCTGGAGGGTTTTCCTCAATCCGATCGGCGTTATCAGGAATATGCTCTGGACCGGTTGAGCAAGCAGGGCGGGCGTGGCGCCGAAGCGATTCCCGACATCCTCACCGAGCTCCACTCGAAGTCCCTGCTCATTCGTTTTACGGCGGTGTGGACGCTGATGCATATCGGACCGCCCGCGCGGTCCGCGCTCCCGGAGCTTCGCGCGGCACTGGACGACCCGCACAGCCTGGTCCGCGACGGCGCGGCCGACGCCATTCGCGCAATTGGGGCCGCGCCATGAAACGCGTAGTGATCCTCTTCTGGCTAACGATTGTTTTGGGTTTTGTGCTGTCACCCATCGCCGTCATAGGAGTGGAAACCGCTAAGGGTGCTCCCTTCGCTCCAGCCGCCGCCGAGTGGATCGGGAATCTGTTTCGGCCGGGCTACTACGAGTTCGAGATCGCGCTGATCGCCGCTGGGCCATTCCTCGGGGCCGCGGTGTTCAGCTTATTTCACCTTTCCGCCGGGCAGGTGCCTCGCGGAAGGTGGGCCGGTGCCGCCGGTGCGCTTTGCGCTGGCGTTGCCGTATCTCTATGGATACAGGTCAACATCCTGACCTCGCGGTCGTCCACAGCCGCGATCGGCTACCTCATGCTGCCCTTCGAGACCCTCTTCGTCATGCCCATCGGCTACCTAGCCGGCCGGTTGATCGCGAAGCTACGCATTGCCTGAAACATCCGCGAAAGTGCGCCGCACCAAGGCCATCGAGAATTTCAATCAGGATATTGACGCGCTTCACGCCGGACGGGAATAGCTGCGGGCGCACACTGTTTGTGAAGGCGAGTAGAATGAGTACTGCATGCTCGGCGACAAGCGATTCTTAAGAACGATCAAGCTGCAGAACATACTCTCCTTTGGCCCGGATACCCCGGAACTTGAGCTGCAATCTCTCAACGTGCTCATCGGGCCGAATGGCGCGGGGAAGTCGAATCTCATCGAAGCTATAGGCCTCCTGCAATCGGCACCCGGGGATTTACTCGATTCCATACGAACCGGTGGTGGCATTGCCGAGTGGCTTTGGAAGGGTGCGGACGGGACGCCGGTCGCGGAAATCGATGCAACTGTTTACTATCCTCAGAGCGAAATACCCCTTCGTCACCGTCTGAAGTTCACCACAGTGGGTCAGCGAGCTGAGTTGGTGGACGAGGCGATCGAGAACGAGCGCTCAAACCGGCCCGGCAAGCCCGACGTATTCTTCTACTACCGCTATCAGGGCGGCCGTCCGGTTTTAAATGTGCAGACCAACGAGCCATCCGGTGAACGCAGACACCGAGAGCTTCAACGCGAGGACCTGGCGCTCGATCAATCCGTTCTCTCCCAGCGGAAGGACCCGGATCAGTATCCCGAGGTGACTTACCTTGGGAGTGAATACGCCAAGATCAAGCTCTTTCGCGAATGGAACCTCGGCCGCAACACACAGCCGCGAAAGCCACAGCCCACCGACCTTCCGGCGGATTTTCTCCGCGAGGATGCCGCAAACATCGCACTGGTTCTCAACGACCTGGAACACCGCTCCAACCTTTGGGCCAAACTTGTGGAGCAGTTAAAGGAGGCCGACGAGTCGATTGAGGGCTTTTCGATCAAGGTCTTGGGTGGGACAATCCAGTTGTATCTCCGCTATTCCGGATTAAAAGCCCCTGTTCCCGCGACGCGGCTCTCCGATGGGACGATTCGATACCTATGTCTGCTGGCTGTGCTCTGCCATCCCGAGCCACCGCCGCTGGTCTGTCTGGAAGAGCCGGAATTGGGTCTGCATCCGGATTTGTTGGCACCGCTCGCGGAACTGCTGATCGATGCGTCGCATAGAATGCAGTTGATCGTAACGACTCACTCGGACACGCTGGTGGACGGCCTGACTCAAGTGCCGGAAGCCGTCGTGATTTGCGAGAAACAGAATGGCTCGACGAAGATGAGCCGCCGATCGAGCGCGGAGCTCGCCACGTGGTTGAAGGACTACGGCCTGGGACAGCTCTGGCGGCGTGGTGAAATCGGGGGGAACCGCTGGTGAGCGTGAAGATCTACGTTGAGGGCGGCGGCGATCATAACAAGGACCTGGAAACTCAGTGCCGCCGGGGGTTCAACAAGTTCTTCGAAAAGGCTGGTCTGAAGAACCGTATGCCGAGGGTTGTGAGGTGCGGCGGAAGGCGCCACGCCTACGATACTTTTCGCGCGGCTCACGAAAGCGCCGACAACGATTACCTCCCAATCCTGTTGGTGGACAGCGAAGCGCCAGTCACCCAGGCGGACCCGTGGGAACATGTCAAGTATCGCCCAGGCGACGGCTGGGAGCGGCCTCGCAGCGCATCGCCGGATCAGATCCACTTCATGGTCCAGGCCATGGAAGCATGGTTTCACGCCGACAAGGAAGCGCTCGCGAAATACTACGGTCAAGGGTTCCACGTTGCGGCGATGAAGGCGCGGCAGGACATCGATAACATTCCGAAAGCCGATCTGTATGAGGGCATGAAGTCAGCCACCAAGGACTGCCAGAAAGACGAGTACTCGAAGGGTCAGCATTCCTTTCAGATTCTCGCACTCATCGATCCTGCAAAGGTGAAAACTGCATCGCCGCAGCACGCCGGAAGGCTTCTGGACGTGCTCGACCGGGAATGTGCCCGGTAATTGGCGCGCGCCCGACTTACTCCCCGCTCTCCGGCCCCTCTTTGATCAAGTCTCTTCGCAGCCGCGCCGTCTTTTCCAGAGTCGACCCTTCTCGGAAGCGCCTTATCTCCTCGTGATTGCCGTTAAGCAAAACCTCCGGCGCCTTCCAGCCGCGAAAATCGACGGGGCGCGTCCAGCGTGAGCAATCCAACAGACTCGACCCGTCTTCCCTCACCCTAAGAAGCCAAGATTGGACGTCGGGAAATTGGCGAGGTTCGGGAACACACCAGAGAGGCCGGAACCGGGGATGCCAAACCAGGAGCACAGCGTGGCGCCGTACTGATCGGTCGAAGTCGTGGGGATCCATCGTCCCCTTATGTCGGTGTCGTTCGGCCCGCCTAATTGCAGCGCCGGGAACTGGCCGAAAATCCTGCCTCCCTGCACCGCACCCCCCAGCACGAAGTGATGGCCTCCCCAGGCGTGGTCGCTGCCGTTGCCCGACGTCGGCTGGAACGTGCGGTTGAAATCGGATTCGGTGAACGTAGTCACGCTGTCCGCCACCCCCAACTCCTCGGTGGCGTCGTAGAACGCAGCCAGCGCCTGGCTCACCTGCGGATAGAGGTTGTTGAGCGTCGCCAGTTCGCCGGTGTGCGTGTCGAAGCCGCCGAGCGAACAGAAGAAGATCTGCCGGCTGACTCCCAGATCTGCCTGCACCTGGATGATCTCGGCCACCTGCTGGAGTTGCGCCGCCAGCGAGGTCTTCGGGAACTGAGTCTTCAGCGGCGTGGACTTGGCTAACGCGGCGGCGAGCGCGGCGGCATCGGTGATGCTGTTGGCCAGCGTGTGATTGGCCGCCTGGACCAGTGTGACTCCGCTATCGGTCGCGATCATATTATTGAGAGCGGTCCAGCGCGCTTCCGACGCCGCGGAACCGTTAAAACCGGCCAGCGTGAGCGATTCGCCCGGCGCCACCGCGACCGGCTGCGTGTTCGCGCCCGCACCCTGCAGCACGTTCCCCGCCGTCGAGAGAAACGCCGGGAAGGAGGACGCGTTGAACTTCTGCGCCGCGATGTAATCGGCGGCCCTTCCGCCCCAACCGGTGGGACTGTTGCCTTGCGCGATCGAAGATTGCCATTCCAACTGCTGATCGGCGTGAGAGAAAAGGTTGTTCGGAATAAACCCCTGCTGCGCCTGGTACTGCGCACGCGTCAGCGGCGCCACCAGCGGCCCCAAGTTGGCCACCACCGCCAGTTGCTTGCTTGTGAATAGAGAGGCAAGCTCGATGAGCAGCGGATGGAAGCCGTAGGGCGCGCCGCTCGCGTCGTTCACCGCAACCAGCGAGCTGGCAGCCAGGCCGAGTTCGCCGCGCGCCGACTGGTAGGCCGTGTAATCGGCATCATCCAGCGGTATCACGCTGTTATTGGAATCGTTGCCGCCGAACAGAAATACGCAGACCAGGGCGCGATAGTTGGAGCTGCTGGCGGCCATGGCCGGCAACAGGCCGAACGGACGAAGCGCCAGCGTGCCCACGGAGGCCGCTCCAATGCGAATAAACCCACGACGGGAAAACATCTGTTTGGCTCCTTTACTGAATCACCTGATACGAGCTCGAAGTCAGCACCAGATAGAGAACCGCCTGCGCACGCGCCGTTGGGGTGTTGACTGCGGCGGCCGCTGCGGTCGCCTGATCGGCCAGACCGGGCGGCATGGCGTGGTGCAGAAAAACGTAGCTCGCGTAATCGAGCAAACTGGGGACGTCGTTGCCGCGACTCACAAACGGCGCGAGATTGACCGTGGTGCTCTTGTCCAACTGGCCGTACAGCACGGCGTTCACCGCGTCGGCCCGCTCGGCCGCGGCTTGCGTCGAGTAGATCTGGAACTCGGGCGCCAGTTGCCCGCCCGAAATCCGGTAGAGAGGCGAAAAGTAACTAAACACGCTGGGTTCGTAGAACAGGTCCTGCCCCATCAGGTTGGCCTCGTTATAGACCGCGCTCGCCGCCCCAAGCGTCGCATTCAACCCGCGCAACAGGTTGGCCATAAAGAGCACCGGCTCGCGCAGGTGTCCGAAGCCTGGGTTGGGCGCGGCGCCGCTCTCGTCACCGGCGCGCGCTTCCGGATCGGTAAGAATTGCCGTGACGACCGCCTGCATGTCGCCCCGCACACCAGCCCCATTGTTGGTAAATACGGCTGACACGCGCTGAATGTAAGCCGGGCTCGGATTGCTGGTCACCAGGTGCTGGATCAACTGCCGGCCGACGAACGGCGCCATCGTCGATTGCGCCATCAAGGCGTCCAACAGCGAATCCAAATCCTGTTCGGCCGTCTGGCCGGACGGAATTTGTATGTTGCCAAAAATGGTCTTGGCGCTGGTGTCGTGTTCGGCTTCCACTGCGATCATCTGGCCGAAGTAGTACTCCGGATTGTTGTTCTTGGCGGTTGCGCCGGGCGCGGTGGGATAGGTCCAGCCAGTCAGCATTTTAGCCTGGCTGGTAACTTCCGCCTGGTCGTAGGTGGGAACCGGGTTGCCGCTCGAATCGAGCACCGGGCTGCCGTCGGGATTGAGTTCGTTCAGTCCCAGCGTGAATAACTGCATCAGTTCGCGCGAGTAATTCTCATTGGCGGATGTGCCCTTAGCGGCGTTTCCCTTGTTGTTGTTGGCCATGCTGAGATACTTCCCCATGGCCGGGTTCAGGGTAACCGCCTTGATAATGTCGCGGTAATTGCCGAATGCGTTGTCGCGGAGAACCCGCCAGTAAGGTGGGAACGCGTAGGCCGGCCGCACCGTTACCGCCGAGACAACGAATATCTCCGATAAAGCGAACGCCACACGCTGCCGCAGTTGATCCTGTCCGTTGACGGCATTGGAAAAAAACGCCCGCTGCACGGGTGTCAGATCCGCGTTCGTTTTTCCCGCCGCGTTCAGCAGCGGCTGGTCCGGCAGGTCGGACGTGTTCAGTGCAAACTGCGCCGTCAGCCAGGCGTCGATGCCCGTCTGTTCCACTTGCGCGATGGAAGCTGGCGTAGGCCCCCAGGTCGCTTGGTCGAGGAAACGGCTTGCGGCAAGATCGCCGATCGCCGTGGACGCCGTCTGGCCGGAAGCGGGATGGAGCGCCGCCATAGTGGCGAGAACGGCAAGGAGAAAGGACTGCTTCATAAGCCCCCTCGAAAAGATCATGCAGATGCTAACCCGGCCTCCCCAAGAAAGTAGCGCACAATAAGTCCGCAACGTGAAGTGCCGTACCGCCGCCTGTGAACTCGCTGAACGATTTTGGGTTAGCCCGCCCGATTCCGGCCGGAGAACACTTGGTGGAGACGATGCTGACTGTGCGCGATGGATTCGCCGGTGAGAAACTCCAGTTGGATCAGGGCAGTGCTTGTGTAACGCGACTTCCGCAAGGCTCGTCCAGCCTGGTTCTGCCGGTCCGCAGCCTGCCCACAGACGAACCATTTTCCCAGGCCGGGCCCTTCCTCGTTGCAAGCTCGCGATAAACGTTGACAGCCGCCCGAAGCTGCTTTACCTCTTCGAATAACTCTGCGTTCTCCTTGGTGAGCTGCTTGACCGTTAGCAGCATCAGGCGCCGCGAAACGTGAACCGCGTTAGAGGAACGACCAGTCGGCATGATATCGTTTCCGCAGGTAATCAGATACCAGTTTCATATTAACGTTAATAATGCGTTTTTGATAAATAAATGATGCGGGGAAATTGACCTTAGAACATTACCCGCAAGGTTGGGGGGATTGGGCTCCCTCAAACTGGTGGCCTGGCATAGCGCGGTCCGCGGCGCGCCGCCTACTGGCTGGACCAACGAACCCCGAACTCCACCTTCAGCACGTGGCCGGTCAAGTAACCCCTCGAACCAGCGATGCTGGTGTGGCCGATACCACGACTGGCGCCTGCGAGGAAAGGGGTGGGCTGCGGCAAATCCCGCGCCATCCCTTTTATATGCTCACGGCGTTATCGAGCACGAAGGTGAGCCGTGTTTCGGCTGGGATCTTCACGCGCGGCCCTTTGGTGGCGGCCTCGGCTCCCGCTCCCGCGGCGCCGCCCGCACCCGCGCCGATGGCCGCGCCCCTGCCACCGCCGGCAATGCCGCCGATCACCGCTCCCACGATCGCGCCGCCGGCGGCCATCGTGCCTGTCCGCTGGCCCCGCGAATCGCTCTGCCTGGTGATGGTTTGCGTATTCACGTCCACCACCTTGCCATTCACCTTCACGGTCCAGAGCGCCAGCGTGAGCTCGGCGCGACCGGTGAACTTGCCTGCGTCCTTGGCCTCCACCAGCTTGACCACCACGTCGGCTCCGCGCGGGATCACCGTTTGGGCGTCAACCGCCACCGGCTCATCGAGCGCTGCGCTGTAAGTCTGACCCACGGTCACCTTCTCGGAATCCACCGCGTCGATCATCCGTACCACGAAGTTGGTGCCCTCCGGGAGTACGATCGGCGGCGGTGCCGCGGCGGGGCGGGACGAAACCGAGGGCTCCTCACCCGGTTTCAGGATGGCGACGGCCCCGGCCCCGCTGTCGCTGCGGTGCAACGTAGGCTGGCCCGAATCCGCATCCGCATCTGGCGCACGCCGCAGTGTCGGCTGGCCTGAATCCGCATCGGCGCCTGGGGCGCGGTGCAGCGTGGGCTGGCCGGAGTCCGCATCGGCGCCCGGGGCACGGTGCAGCGTGGGCTGGCCCGAGTCTGCATCGGCATCCGGCGCGCGGCGCAGCGTGGGCCTGCCCGAATCGGTGGCCGAATCCGGCGCTCGGCGGAGTGCCGGCCGGCCGGCATCCGCCGGAGCGGGCGCGTTACCGGAAAACTCGATGCGGTATACGTCCGCCAAGTCGTAAGTCTCCGTCTTGCCGGCAACCTCGACCTGCACCTGCTTCGCCGTGCCGCCCAAGTACTTGCCATTGATGACGCGGCCGCTCTTCAGCGTGATTACGTCCGCCGAAGCCGCAGTCGCCAGCGCGAGTACCAATACAGTCGATAACCAACGCATAGGTATCCCTTGATTTTTCCTTCTCAATTGTACGACGCATGCCGCAGCCCCGGTGTTTCGGTGGGGCATGCTTAAACTTGCCCGTACTTCAGGGCGCGGCGTGCCCGCCACTTCCAAGCCACCCACATCCGAGCTTGGCCAGGCGCCCGCCGCTACCGCAAAGCGGAACTCGCCACGGCCTTGCCGTGCTCGATGCCCTGCCAGTAGATCTCCTTACGCTCGCGGCGTCCCAGCGGTCCTTGGCCTTCGTGCAACCGCTGCAAGCCCTTGCCCACCAGGTAAGTGCCCGCGTACGCGATGGCGCCCTTCGGAATCAACCCGCCGCCGAATGGAATCTTGCCCGCCAATTCGCGTGCGAGCGCCCGCCAGCCAAACGCGCCGGCTCCAATCGAAAGAAGTTCCAGCTTTTGCTCGCCGAAGCCCACCGGTCGCCCGCTGGCGGCGGCAATATAAAACGCCATGCGGAACTGGTTGGTGGTGAGAAAAGCCGTGTCGGAAGCCCATTCGCCCAGCGCCCAGGGCAGCTCGATCAGATTGGGCACCACGTCCGGTAGCGCGGTGGCGATGGCGAAAAGGGCGTTCTCGCGTGCTACCGCTTGGATGGCGCGATCCACCACCGCGCGGCGGAACACCGGATAGCGCCGCGCCAGCCCCAGCGCCACGTCGTCCCTGTGGCGGGCGATTTCCGCCAATGTGTCGGCGGCCGCCACCGGATCGAGTGTGAAAGCCCCGGGCGGCGCATCGAAGCCGGCTTCGCAGATCACCAGGTCGACGCGCGCCGGAGCGCCCTCGATGCCGGCGCGGAAAATGAAGTCGCGGGACCCGCCGCCGGCCAGGAAACCTTCCAGGTGTTCGTAAGCGCGCTCGCTTGACGCCACCAGCCCAATCGTCACCGGCTGACCCGCGCGGCTGCGGACTTCCTCCGGGTTCAGCAAGGCCAGCGCGTTTCGTGCCTGTTTCAGCAATGTCAACATAAGCTTAGCGGGGCCTCTCGGAACCGGCCAGGCGGAACATCACCTGCAATCCCTTCCGCCATTCTACTCCGATCCCCACTCGCTCGACGTCGATGGCAAGCGAAAAGAATTCGAGGATGGTCTCCGTGCTGGGATGGAATTCGAGCGAAGGCGCCACCAGCAGCAGCCGAGGCGGCTCTGGCGTCAGCTCGATGCCGGGAAAATAGCCGGCCGGTCCGAATTCCCCACCGTCCAGGTGCCACTTCACCCGGATCCAGTAGTCGAGCGCCTGCATCGGCAGATGCAGATCCGCCGACGCCTTCAATTCGACCACCGTCAACCGGCCCGTGTGATCCACCGCCAGCAGGTCCAGAATGCCGCGCTCGCCGCCGGCGAACGCGGGCACTTGTCCATAGACCGGCTCCGGCCGCAGCGTCGCATCCAGGATTTGCAGGTGCGCGCGGGCTTGCGATTCCAGCCAAGCTTCCGGGTACTGGCGGTAGAGCGGGTGGTCGCGGTCCTCCGACTCGGGCGACCGCGCGCGCTCCAACTCATTCGCCACCCGTTCGATCTGCTCCAGATCGTTCTCGCCGGCCAGATGATGCCGATCCAGCCCGAACCGGAGATCCTCGCCCTCCAGTTCGGCGAACTCCACGCCGCGCACACGCAGGCTGGTGCGGCCTCCGCTCTTGAAAACTCGTTCGACGCCGGGCAGTGCGGCCAAGCGCTGCCAGCGTGCCGCCGCGTATGGCGCGGGCCGTTGAAACGGCTCCAGGCGGGTATCCAGATTGCCGTGGTCGAGTGGATCCACCGGCGTCACGAAATCCTCAGCCGAGTAACGAAACAGCTCGAACCGTGCCGAGGCGGAATTGAGGCAAAGCACGCGCAGTGCGGCGGTCCGTTCCTGCCCCTGTGGCAGGTATAGTGCCAGCCCTTCCACCGTCACTCGCCGCTCGCGGTGGCGCAAATAGGCGAGCCAGATCAAGCCGAAGGATACGACGCCGGCCGCATCGCCGCCCTCCGGGCAGGCGATGGCCGCCCACCCATGTTGCCCGTGGCGCAAGAACGCGCGCGGGAATGCGGGCGAAAGAGTGTGCTCCAGGTTCGGCTCGGTGCTCAGCTCCGCCAGTCTCCACTCCGGGAACTGGCGCCGCAGAAACAGCCGGAAGCGCTCGCGAAACACCAGCCGCCCGCTGCGCCGGCCCATCTCCGCGCCCGCGCGCCGCGCCAGATCGAGCAGGTACATACGCCCTTCGCGCCGCGCAAACCGCTCCACCACCATCTCCAGACGCCCGGCCGACGCTTCGCCCACGCCGGTGACGCGCCGCGTCAGGTTGCGCGTGCGGTCCCAGGCTTGCAGCGTGAGGCGCGCCCCGCGCAACTCGAGCGCGAAGTTGGCGTCGCCGAGCGGGAGCAGTTCCTCACCCGGCTCGAGCAGCGCCGGCTGCCGTGCGCCTGCGAGAAAAGCTTCGATGGCGGCGCGGGCTTCTTCCCCGCAACGGCCCGCCGCCCGCCGTTCAGGTGGCATCGGAAACCGGATTATAGCGCGCGGCCCCGGTCACGATCATCGTGGCGCGGCTTGTCAAGGCTGCAGAGCCGGGAGTCCTCTCGACTTTTCTTGAACGCGCTGAACCACGGAAGCCTGTCTAAGGGAACGAGGTGCTGCCTAGTCCAGTCTCTCCAGGGCCGAGACCCACGCCTTCGGGGTTGTTCCAAAAGTCCGCCGGAACATCTCCACAAAGCCGCTGGATTGTCGATAGCCGATCGCGAACGCAACCTCTTTGATGGAACATCCCGAAACCAGGAGCTCAACGGCTCTCGTCAACCGGACCTGCCGCCGCCACGATTCGAAGTCGGTGCCGACGTCCCTTCGAAACACTCTCTCGATGGTCCTCACGCTCACTCCCACTCCGGCGCACAACGCCGCCAATGGCTTCCATTGGGCCGGGTTTGCCATTACAGCCCCGGCGACCGCAAGCGCTCGCGGTTCCCGCGGCAGCGTCACGAAAGTCGGCAAGGGCGACGCGGTTTCCAGATGTAAGATGAGCAGGTCGCGCAGCGCGCACTCGTGGTGATTTCGTGTGCGCAGTTGCCCGATGCGCACAGCCTCCATGATCAGTTCCCGCAGGAATGGCGTCAGATGAAGCACGGCACACCCTCGCGAGGGTGAGGAAGCCAGACCGCGCCTCAAATAGAGCGTGCGCATGGAAACCGGCCCAGGCATGTGAATGCGATGGAAGGTTTGCGCCGGAATCCACAGCGCAAAGTGAGGCGGAATCAACCAGACGCTCTGGCCAGCGGACACTTCCATCGCGCCGCGGATTGCGTAAATCAACTGATCCGACCCGTGCGCATGTTCGGGAACGCGGAATCCTCGTGGGTACTCGTAGGCCAGAGTCGAAACGGAAATGCCGCGTTTCGGGTCGAATTCGGTTAGAACCTCCGCATGTCGCAACAGCCATATATTATGACGCAACAACAGTCTTGCGACAAACGCCGGCCCGGCATATCATATCCCCATGTCTCAACACTCAGGGCTTGCCAAGTACAACATCGTTGGATTCGTGACTATCGTCGATGTCGAGCGCGCGAAGGAGTTCTACCGCGACACGCTCGGTCTCCGGCTGGTCAGCGAGGAGCCTCCTTTCGCACTCGTATTCGACGCGAACGGCATCATGCTGCGGCTCGGCATGGGCAAGGAGCTTCCATCTGCCCACGGCACCGTGTTGGGCTGGCAGGTCCCGGATGTCGCCGCAGCGGTAAGGGAACTGACCCTGGCCGGAATCGCCTTTGAACGCTACGGCTTCATGAAGCAGGATGAACTGGGCATCTGGACCGCCCCCACCGGCGCAAAGGTGGCCTGGTTCAAGGACCCGGACGGCAACATTCTGAGCATCTCGGAACATCCTGAGCTGAATCAGTGACTTGCGCCCGCCGCTAGCCACTCTCCTCGCCACGCGGCTGCATGCGGCGGAAGCCTGCGGTCCGCGTCGTTCATGCCGTTGACCTGTACCTCCGTCCGGCGCCGGCTCAGGTACGAATAGTACTCGCCTGCTCTAAAGCCCCTGAGTTATTCCGCCGATTTCCCCCAACATGAACATGGAATATCGCTCAGCGTGGCCGCCGTACCTACGCGAGCCGATTTCGGCTGCCTCCCCGGCGGATATCTACGAACAGACACCCGCCAGACGCCAGGAAATCTGGGATCACGCTCAGAGGCTCTATGCGATCGGTGAATTGGGCGCCGCGGCTCAGTTGTTCTCCCAACTGGCTGCGAGCGGATACCCACACCACGCGGAACTCGAAAGGGAGGCGATCCATGGCTGACTACCTGGTGCTGCTAGGCCATCTGCTCGATGGCGTATTGGGCCAGCTCGGGATCCATGGCGTGAGTGGACTCGATGCGAGTATTGGCATCCTCGGATCGGCCGTTTTTCTCGGGTTCTGTGCGGCGGTGCACTCGGCGACTCGTATCGCTTTCTTGCGCTGCTCGGTCCGGAGATAGCAAGTTGCCACGCGATGCGCCGGTGTGCGTGATCGGTCAGATCTTATAATACTCCGACATGGGGTCGTGTCTGCCATTGTTCAGCATGGTAATTCCACCAATCCATTGCGTAATCGGATTTCGAAGCACGGCTGCCATCGACTTTATGTTGCGGCTGCTCAACTGTGTGCTGCCGGTTATGCTTTCAGCCGCCAGGCCGCCCTGAGCATGGAGGTGATTATCCAGTTTCAATCTGTTGTGCATGAGCTCATGAAAGGCGAGTTTCGCCAGGAGTACGGCATCGTAGTTGCCCTTGACGTACACTTCCGATGCTCCCGAGCCATACGCCGTGTTCCCGTCTTTGCTTAAATCGGGCTGCTGGTTGAGATTCGGTGCGTGCTTCACGATGCTCACCCTGGGTGGCATGAAGTACACGAGTAACTCGTGCATCACCGGCGCGGCCGCGGCCGGGTTGAAGAACACCCAGTTATTTTCGAAGAAGTTGTCGGAGCCCACGATCGGGCTGAACAATACCGCAAGTTGCGACTGAATCGCATTGCCGAGCCCCGGTCGAAGTGCCCCAAGAGGGTCCACCATGAAAGTCCGATAAGTACTACCCATGCCGCCTCCTTTTTCCATCATCATAAACGACAACCCCAGCAACACAAACCAGTGACGAAACATACGGAAGATTAGGGAGCCGTGCCGGCATCGATCCGATAGAACGGCGCCATCGTAGGAGTGATCGAATTGCGGCGTGGCGCACGCATCACGCAGGCTTCCGTGCGACGCCACCATCCCACGTTCGCTTCCCCTCCCACTGCACAATCACCGCCCCAGCAAGAATTATTTCCCGTCCATTTTCATTCGCTTAGGCGCCTTTGCTCCGCCGGTCGTCTTGCCTGGCAGGCTATTCTGAAATCGAAAAAGAGCTGCTCGCTCGCCAAGAGGCAGCCCGTTTCGGAGCCACGTCCGGTGCCTATCCGCCTGCAGGAGGCAATTTGAAACCGGGGCACGCGGTGCAACGTTCGAATAGGCGGCCATAGAGGCTTGTACTCCTCCTCGAGAGGAGAAAGGAACCGGTTCCTCGCAGCCCCGGCGTTGCAACGCCGGCAAATACGCAATTTCGATAGACAAGATCCACCCAAGAAGCTCTCCAAAACAGCCTAAGCTGATGCCCACTGCCGGGCGCAGCGCCCATCGGGGGGACGCTCCGCGTCTCCGCCAACTGTTCTGCGCCACAGCCTGAATCCGTCCAATCTCTCGAAGCCGAATCACCGTCAGTTCCGCGATATTTCTGCCGGCTACGGGTCGGCCTCAACGGCTGCGCCCAGCAGCACGCAGAGAGGCGGGGCAAGCGCCGGCAGTCCACTCAGGCGGTTTGGTCGGTGTCGGTTTCGAATGCGACCACGCAGTCCGCCGAACTCCAACCTTTGTTGGTCGCCATGGTGGTGATGTCGCCCGATGCGGTGCGCTCGTAAGGGAACGGACTGCCGTCTTCGACGACGTACGCGCGCTGGATCTGCCCCTTGACGGTGTAATCCATGCGCAGACTGGTGCCGGGAAGCCAATTGAATATGTGGAGGAACCGTGTGTTGCCGCGGGCGGTGGACGCGGTTGCGGTGTAGTATACGCCGGGGCCGGGGCTCGTCGCGTAGATCGCCGTCCCGTTCTTCTTCAGCCACGCGCCCACGGCGTGCAGGCGATCGGCGAACTCCGGCTGGACCACGCCTGTCGGTTGCGGCCCGACGTTGAGCAGAACGTTCGCATCGGATCCGGCCGCGGTCGCGAGCATTTGGATCAGCTCGGAGGCAGCCTTGTAGCGCGAGTCGGTGCGCGCATAGCCCCAATCGTCGTTAATGGTGAGGCAGGCCTCGCGCAGGCGTCCATCGTCCTTCTCGGGACGATGTCCAAGCTCCTGCTCCGGGGTGCTGAAGTCGGCCGGAAGACCGCTGCGATCGTTGATCAGTGCGCCTGGCTGAAGGCCCCGAATCAGCGAGAGCAGCTCGGCGGCGTGCCACTGCTCGGGCGTGTGGTCCCAGCCTCCATCGAACCAGATGCCGGCGATTTTTCCGTACTGTGTGCACAGCTCGCGCAACTGGGTTCGGATCACGTCGAAGAACGCGGCCGCGACCGGCGTCTTCGGCTCCAGGCTTTCCTTGTATGCCGGGTTGTTCCAATCCATCAGACTGAAGTAGAAGAACAGGGGCATGTCCTGGCGGTGGCATTCGGCGGCAAGCTCGCCGATAAGGTCGCGTCCAAACGGCGAATGCAGGATGCCGAAGTCGCTACTGGCGGTGCGGAACATGCAGAAACCCTCGTGATGTTTCGAAGTGATCGTCATGTAGCGCTGTCCGGCGGCCTTCGCCAGGTCCACCCAGGCGCGCGCGTCGAACTTGGACGGATTGAACAGCGAGATTCGCTTCTGGTATTCGGCGGGCGCGATGCGCTCATAGTGCATCACCCATTCGCCGCGCTCGAGCGTCGAGTATAGGCCGAAGTGAATGAACATGCCGAAGCGCGCGTCGCGGAACCAGGCGCGCGATGCGCCAGGCGCGCCGGAGGGCGCCGGTTCCGCGGCGGAAACAGCGGCGCCCATCAATGGAACCGCGGCCAGTGTGTTGGCGAACTGTCTTCTATTCAGTTGCATGGGGTGTGCGACCTCCCAGACAGAGTCCCTCGTCAAGCCTTTCGCTCGGATTGTAACGAAGTTTGGTCGAGATTATCCGGAACATCTTCCTTCGCGATCCGGCCGGCCTGCTTCACTTCCGTCATGACGCGGTGGTTGGAGTGACGCCCGATTCGCGGGCGGAGGCCATCGTCTGCAGCGTTCCGATGAGCGATTCGTCGTTCGGAACCATGGTCCTCTTTCGCGTCATGAACATTCCCGTGCAGTTCTCATCCAGCATTTCCGCCACGAGCTTCGCGAGCACGCAATACGCGAGATCGACATCCACATCCTGGTTCATGTAATCGACCGCTGCCCACCCGGTGTGCTCCAGCCAGGCCCGGCGTTGGCTTTCTTGGGAAAGCCACTCGACGTGCTCCTGCCTGTTGCCGATGTAGGGTTCGGGATAGCACAAAATGCTCAGGAGGTGCGGACCCGCCTTCAGTAGAATCATCCTCCGTGACCGCATGACGAAATGCATAGAACCCTTGTCGCCAGCGAAAGATGTGTGCCACGCCCGCTCCGCCGCGAGCCGGAGTTCTTCGGTGCCGAAGACTTGTGGTTGCCTCAGAAGTAGGACTATCGACACCGGCTCGTCCTTGCCGACCCGCTGCCAACGCATCGGACTCAGCCGCTTGAGAATGTCCTTGAGGCTCATGACGACGAAGCAGGCTCAACTATCTCTCCGCTCGATTGTAACTTGGAATCCCTCACAGCCGAATCAGCGTCACATCGAGAATATCCTCGTTCGCTCGCCGCAGCTCGTCGAGCATCCCGGCCGATGGCTTCGTCTCCAGGTGGATGCGCGCCACGGCGGCTTCGGCTCCGTCGAAAACTACGTTTTCCATTTCCTGTACGTTGATGCGCGCGGCGCTGATGGCATCCAGCACGCCGGCCAGCACGCCCGGCCGGTCCAGGTGCCGCACCACCAGCGCGCAGGTCGCCGGAGTCTTGCGCGCCAGGTTCACCACGTTGGGAACTTGACCGGTGTCGCGAAAGGTCTGGATGATTCGCACCGCCTCCGCCGCAATGGCTTCCTGCGCCTGCTCGGTGGAGGCGCCGATGTGGTGCGTGCCATAAACCAGGCCCTGCTGGACGATCGGGTCGGCGAATTCGCCTGCGCCGCCGGCCGGTTCTTTCGCGAACACGTCCAGCCCAGCGCGAATCTTCTTCTCCACCACCGCGCGGCTGAGCGCTTCCTGTTCCACCACCTCCGCGCGCGCTGTGTTGATGAAGAATGCGCCCGGCTTCATGCACGCGAAGAACGCCGCGCCCAGCAGTCCCCGCGTCTGGTTGTTCAGCGCCACGTGCACGCTCACGATGTCCGCTTCCGCCGCAACTTCCAACGCTGAGGAGCGGCACTCGACGCCCAGTTCCTCGGCCCGTTCCGGCGTCAGGCTGCGGCTCCAGGCAATCACGCGCAAGCCGAATTCGCGGGCGCGCGGAATCATCTCGCGGCCGATCTGCCCCACCCCCACCAGGCCCAGCGTCCGCCCGTAAAGCCCCGTGGCTTTCGAGTATTCCTTCTTGTTCCACTGCCCCGCGCGCAGCGACGCCACGTTATCCGCCAGCCGGCGGTCGAGCGCGAGGATCAGCCCGAACGCCAATTCCGCCACCGCAATCGAATTCTTGCCCGGGCAGTTGGAAACGTAGATCCCGCGACGCGAGGCCGCCGCTACGTCGATCGTGTTGTAGCCCGCCCCGGCGCGCACCACCAGTTTCAGCGCGCCAGCGGCCAAGTCCGCTTCGGTCACCTTGGTCGACCGCACCACCAGCACGTCCGGCTGGAATTGCCCGATGGCCGCCGTCAGCGCATCGTCCTTTAAGGCCGGCTGGAAGGATATCTCACATCCGAGATCCCGCAGCTTGTCGCGGCCGGACTGTTCGAACTCATCCGCAATCAGAACTCGCATGTATGCCGCCTTTCTAGCGACTCCCTACCCAGCAGTGTATCCCCCGCGCTGGCTCGGTCGCGCTGGTTCGGGCAGAGGACGGGCAACCTAAAGGATGCCCCACCGCCGCCGCTTGCGCTCTCGGTGAGGCATCCTGCAGGTTGCCCGTACCGCGAGAAGCCGCGTGTTATCATAGAACTTACCAGCATCACTTCATTTCCAGAGGTCAAATCCAATTGGCTTTAGTCGAAGGTTGCCGGCACGCGCTCGAAGTTTCCATCCCGGCAGCGGAAGTGGAAAACGAGACGACACGCGTTGCCGCCGACGTCCAAAAACGCGCCAAGCTTCCCGGTTTCCGCCCCGGTAAAGCTCCCATATCGCTGATTCGCAAGCAGTTTGCTGGCGACATCCGGCAGCAGGTATTGGAGAACCTGATCCCCAAGACGCTGCAAAAGCAGTTCGAGGCGGAGAACCTCAACGTCGTCGGCACGCCCGATATTAGCGACGTGCATTTCCACGATGGCGAGCCGCTGCGGTTCAAGGCGGAATTCGAGGTTGTGCCGAACATCGAGCTCGGCGAATACCGCGGCATCGAAGTGGCCTATGGCGATCCCGAGATCACCGACGAAGACGTGGCCAAGCGCATCGAGGAACTGCGCGAGCAGAAGGCCGACTTCGTTAACGTAGACCCACGCCCGCTCGAAAACGGCGACTTCGCCGTGGCGTCTCTCGAAAGCGTCTCCGGCGTGGAGGGTGAGGCGGTCAAGCAGGAAGAGATGGTGCTCGAAATCGGCGGCGCCGATACTTTCGATGCCTTCACCGAGAACCTGCGCGGCCTCAGTCCAGGCGACGAGAAGGAATTCGAAGTCACCTATCCGGAAAACTACGGCGCGCCGCGCCTGGCGGGCAAGACGGTGAAATTCCACGCTACCGTGCGCGGCCTGCGCAAGAAGGAACTGCCCGAGGTTAACGACGAATTCGCCCAGGATCTGGGCGATTACCGCACCATCGACGAATTGCGCGATGCTGTGCGCAAGAGCATCCTGGCACAGCGGCAATTCGAAGCGCAGCAGGCAGCCAAGGACAAGATCGTCGATGCGCTGGTGGATCGGCACGAGTTCGCCGTTCCCGAAACCTTCGTCGATCGGCAGATTCGCACGCGCGTCGAGCAGAGTCTGCGCGCCATGAGCAACGAAGGCATGGACCTGAAGAGTCTCAAGCTCGATTGGGCCAAGGTGAAGGAAACACAGCGCGACAAGGCCGTCCGCGAGGTTAAGGCTTCCTTGCTGCTGGCACGCATCGCGGAACGCGAGGCGATTCACGCCACCCGCGACGATGTCGATAAGGAAGTAGAACGCCTGGCGCGCCAACAACGGGAACCGGTAGCGGCTTTGCGCCTCAAATTCGAGAAGGATGGCACGCTGGGGCGCATCGCGCATCATTTGCAAACTGAAAAAACACTGAATTTCTTGTTCGAGCAGGCTCGGAAGACCGCGTAACACTTGCGACAGCGTAGTACCAACAACCTTGGAGTACATTGCTAAGGGAAGCACTTCAGGTGATAATGAAAGCATTGCTGGGTGATCGTCTCACCCTGGGAGGTCTCAGGGGAGCAGGCGTTACCGCTGGAGTTGCGGCGGAAGAGGAGATAATCGCGTGAAGCGTGCCGGGTCCGACGATGCTTTGCGATGTTCATTTTGCCACAAGAGCCAGGATGTAGTCGGTAAGCTCATTTCCTCTCCAAGCGACTATCCTCGGGCCTACATCTGCGACGAGTGTATCGCCGTATGCAACTCGATTTTAGAGGATGACAAGTCCGAACCTACCGGAAGCGGCCCCAATAAAATCCCCAAGCCATTGGAAGTTAAGGAGTTCCTCGACCAGTACGTGATTGGGCAGGACGCCACCAAGAAGAAACTCGCGGTCGCCGTGTACAACCATTGCAAGCGCATCCACATGAATCGCTTGCGCACCACCGAAGTCGAGTTGCAGAAGTCCAATATCCTGTTGATCGGCCCTACTGGAACCGGAAAGACGCTGTTAGCGCAGACTTTGGCCAAGATCCTCGATGTGCCTTTCGCCATCGTGGATGCAACCACCCTCACCGAAGCCGGCTACGTGGGCGAGGATGTGGAGAACATTATCCTCAAGCTCCTGCAGGCCGCCGATGGCGACGTGCAGAAGTGCCAGCAGGGCATCATTTATATCGACGAAATCGACAAGATCTGCCGCAAGGACGAAAACCCGTCCATCACGCGCGACGTCTCCGGGGAAGGTGTACAACAGGCGCTGCTGAAGATCCTCGAAGGCACCGTGGCCAACGTTCCCCCGCAGGGCGGCCGGAAACATCCCCACCAGGAATTCACGCCGGTGGATACCACGAACATACTGTTCATTTGCGGTGGTGCGTTCGTCGGATTGGAAAAGGTCATCGGCAAACGGGCGGGCAAGAAGTCGATCGGGTTCATGCAGGAAGAGGACAAGGGTAAACTGGCCGGCATGAGTGGGCGGCGCGATATCGACCTGCTGACGCACGTGCAGCCCGTCGATCTGATCAAGTTCGGCTTCATCCCCGAATTCATCGGCCGTCTGCCGGTCACCGCGGTGCTCGAAGATCTCGACCGCAGCGCCCTGATTCAGATCCTCACCAGGCCCAAGAACGCCATCGTCAAGCAATACCAGAAACTGTTCGAGTTCGAGAACGTGCGGCTGCGGTTCTCCGACGATGCGCTCGATGCCATCGCGGATCTCGCCATGGAGCGTAAGGTCGGTGCGCGCGGGCTGCGCATGATTCTGGAAGACCTGATGCTCGACCTCATGTACTATCTGCCGTCTTACAAGAAGGTCCGCGAGTTTCAAGTCACCAAGGACATGGTGCTGGCTCAGAAGATCAGCCTGACGCTGCTCGAGAAGGCCGGCTAGCGGGTAGCGTCCTGAAGCTGCCTTGACGATTTTCTCAAGTCGCTCAGGTACACTCTTATCCGGAGCAATGAAATGGACGACTCCCAAGTTCCAACTGACCCGGTGTACGAGCCGACCGCAGACCGCGTGTCCGCTGCATGCACGGAATTCGATGGACAGAATGGCGTCATGGAGCAAGCACTGACAGAGCTGTTCAGGCTGCTTCCTCACAACGACAGCAATCCCCATGTCCTGCTGAAGGTCGCGGCTCTCGATGCTCTTTACTCCACCTGGATTCTCGCGCTACGGGATGTTGCACGTCATATCTTTGAACGCTGTGAAGAGGTCGACTCTGCACTGGCGCTCGGTTCGCCCGAAATTGTCGATACCATTGCTGTCGTTAAGATCGGCGCAACCGGGGAGAAGCGTAGATTCTATTCTTTTGCCAGCAAGTACTGCAGTTGGCACAGACAGGACTCATATCCCATCTGGGACTCTCGCGTGAACGCATACCTGACGTGGCTGAGGAAGAGGCCCACGGGGAGCTTTCTTGTGAAGAATCCAGATAGCTGGACAGAGTACCGAGAGTTTGTGAACATGATTAACAACCTTCGCAACGTGTACAGCCTCGGTGGGTTCGGTTTCAAGCAGATCGACAAATTCCTTTACACGGAAGGGGGCAAACTGATCGCTGAGAAAGAACGCCTCCGCAGGGCAAAAAAGGATACCGCAGCATCAACGCGACTTTAGGACACACGTCGGCTAGCGCCGCTCCCGCTTATTTGGGATAATCTTCTTAAGCCTCATGCCGGCGCCGGAAATTTGTGCGTGCCGCCGGAACGGCCGCACCCGGAATGCGGGGGGGCGGCAAGAAATCCAGGTATTCCGTAGCGGCGTTCGGGCTGTTTGTGGCAAACCGGGGCCGGGTACATTCAGGGGATTCGATCATGCTCACTGCAAAGGAAAAATCCGATACAAAACGTCTGCCGATGATGCCCATCCGCGACGTGGTCATCTTTCCGTACATGATGATTCCGTTCGTGGTGGGGCGCGAGCAGAGCGTGCGCGCGCTCGAAGAGGCGATGGCGGGCGACAAGAGGATTTTCCTCGCCACCCAGCACGACGCTTCCATCGACGATCCGAAGCCCGACGAGATTTACACCGTCGGTTGCATTGTCAACATCGTGCAGAGCCTCAAGCTTCAGGATGGCAACATCAAGGTGTTGGTGGAAGGCGTGGAACGCGGCAAGGTGGTCTCGGTTTCCGCCGACGAAGGCTTCCTGCGCGTGGCGTTGCGCACGGCCAGCTACAAGGTCGAACCGGGGCCCCAACTGGACGCGCTCATCAGCCGCGTTACAGGATTGTTCGACCAGTACGTGAAGCTCAGCCAGAACCTGAACTACGAGCAGATGATCGCCGCCATCCGCGTGGACGATCCGGGCAAGCTGGCCGATACGGTGGGCGCCAACCTGCAACTCACCATCGAAGAGAAGCAGGAACTGCTCGAAATCTTCGACCCCGTCGAGCGGCTGACGCGCGTGGCGGAGATGCTCGACATCGAAATCGAAAAGCTGAATGTCGATCGCACCATTCAGGGCCGCGTAAAGCGCCAGATGGAGAAGGCGCAAAAAGAGTATTACCTGAACGAAAAGATCAAGGCCATCCAGAAGGAACTGGGGCGCGGCGAAAAGAGCGAAATCGACGAATTGAAGAAGCGCATCGAGACCGCCGGCATGACCGCGGACGCGCTCGAAAAGGCGCTGGCAGAGTTGAAGCGCCTCGAAAACATGCCGCCCATGTCGGCCGAATCCACGGTCAGCCGCAACTACCTGGACTGGCTGCTGGCGGTGCCGTGGCGGAAGAAGTCGAAGGAAATCCGCGACCTGAAGTTCGCCGAGCATGTGCTCGAAAGCGACCACTACGGACTCGAGAAGATCAAGGAACGCATTCTCGAGTTCCTCGCCGTGCGCCGCCTGGTGAAGAATCCCAAGGGGAGCATCCTGTGCTTCGTCGGGCCTCCCGGAGTGGGCAAGACCTCGCTGGGCATGTCGATCGCCAAGGCCACCGGCCGCAAGTTCATCCGCCTGTCGCTCGGCGGCGTGCGCGATGAAGCCGAAGTCCGCGGCCATCGCCGTACCTACATTGGCGCACTACCCGGCCAGGTAATTCAGATGATGAAGAAGGCCGGCACGCGCAACCCGGTCTTCATGCTCGACGAAGTCGACAAGATGTCGATGGATTTCCGCGGCGATCCCTCGGCCGCGCTTCTCGAAGTTCTCGATCCCGAGCAGAACTTCATGTTCGTGGATCACTACCTGGACGTCGAATACGATCTCAGCCAGGTGTTTTTCATCGCCACCGCCAACGTACTGCACACCATTCCGCCGGCGTTGCAGGACCGCATGGAAACCATCCGCCTCTCGGGCTATACCGAGCTCGAGAAAATGGAAATCGCCAAACGCTTCCTGGTGCGCAAGCAAATGGAAGCCACCGGTTGAGCGCCGGCCAAATCGAATTCGACGATACCGGCATCAATGGCCTCATCCAGTATTATTCGCGCGAGGCCGGGGTCCGCAACCTGGAGCGCGAAATCGGCAACGTGTGCCGCAAGGTCGCCCGCCAGGTAGTGAATGCGCAGGGAGGAAAAGAAAAGAAGCCGCCGGTCAAGGTCGTCATCGACGGCGACAAGCTGCCCGAGCTACTCGGCCCCTGGAAGTTCCGCGACCTGCTGGTGGAAAAGAAGAACGAAGTTGGCGCGGCGGTGGGTCTGGCCTGGACCGAGGTTGGCGGCCAGCTCCTCTCCACCGAATGCACGCTGATGGAAGGCAAAGGCAAGCTCACCATCACAGGGAAGCTGGGCGAGGTAATGCAGGAATCCGCGCAGGCCGCCATGAGCTACATCCGCTCTCGCGCCACCACCTTCGGCCTGCCGCGCGATTTCTACCGCAACCTCGATATCCACATCCACGTTCCCGAGGGCGCCATCCCCAAGGACGGTCCTTCGGCCGGCATCACTTTGGCCACTACCATTTGCAGCGCGCTGACCGGCATTCCGGTGCGCGGCGACGTGGCCATGACCGGCGAGATCACGCTGCGCGGCAAGGTGCTGCCCATCGGAGGATTGAAAGAGAAGTTGATGGCGGCGCACCGCCACGGCATTCTGGAAGCCATCATCCCGCGGGAGAACGAGAAGGATCTCCCCGATATTCCGGATGCCATCAAGAAAACCATGAAGCTGAATTTCGTCGAGTCCATGGACCAGGTATTGAAGATCGCGCTGGAGCGCGAAGTGGTGGCTTTGCCGATGGCGCCCACCACCTCCGTCGACCTGCCGGCCCTGGAACAGGGTCTGGCGCATTAGGAGCCGCTTGAGAATTCCCGCGCCGCCTCGGCCGGGCGCTTGCCATCCGGAGCGCCCTGTTGCATCGCGGGAAACAAGCTACACTATAATTGACATCCGAATTCGTAGTGAGCGCCGGTTCCGCGAACTTGTTTCCCCGAGACCGGCTGCCGGAAGTCGCGTTTCTAGGGAGAAGCAACGTAGGGAAATCCAGTCTGATTAATGCTCTCACCGGGCAGAAAGGGCTGGCTTTCACCAGCAACACGCCGGGCCGAACACAGACCATCAATTTTTATCGCATTGACGGAGCGTTCTATTTCGTCGATCTTCCCGGTTATGGTTACGCTCGGGCCCCTCTCCGGGTCACCCTGGAGTGGAAAAAGCTGATCGAGCAATATCTCGAATCTAGGGGAACCTTAAGTTTGTCCTGCCTGGTCCTCGACCCCCGCCGCGGATGGATGGAGAACGATCTCCTGCTGAAACGGTGGCTCGATGATCGCGGCATGCCGTATCTGGTGGTCGCCACCAAGATCGATAAGTTGAATCAATCGGAGCAAGAGCACGGCTTACGCAACATCCGCCAGGATGGCGTGGAGCCGCTGCCGTTCTCGGCCGCAACCGGCCGGGGAGCGAGGGAAATTTGGCAAGCAATCACGAAGACACTCCCAACACGGTAGGCAACGTCCCACCGCAGGAAAAACCCACCGAAAAGCAGGCCGCCATCACGGCGCCCCCTGCCGAAGAAACCACCGCCGCCCCCGAGGGCGCGGGAAACGGCGCGCCCGAAGCAGCCCCCGAGAAAATCGAGGCTCCCGAGCGTCCGGCCAGGCAGCATCATAGCGAACGCCCGCCCAAGGCCGCCGCCGTGGCTGCTCCGCCTAAGCCCGAAGTGGCTAAGGCGGAAGCGCCCAAGCCGGAACCGCCGAAGGCCGAACCGGATGCCAAGCCCACCGACGGCAAGCCCACCGACGGCAAGCCTGCCGACAGCAAGCCTGCGGAGGCCAAGCCTGCCGAGGCCAAGGCTGCCGAAGCCAAGCCGGTCGAGACCGCGCCACCGTCCGGCACGCATCTTAGCGACACCGGGCCCGGAGCGCAGCGGCGCAAGCATGCCGCGCAGAACGCGAAGAACGGCACGCCCACGCTGGACCTGGTCGAACTGAAGGACATGAGCATTCAAAAGCTCAATCAGGTCGCCAAGGATATGGGCATTGCCGGCGCCGCCGGTTTGCGCAAGCAGGAACTCATCTTCAAGATTCTCCAGACGCAGGCGGAGAAAAGCGGCCTCATCTTCTCCGAAGGCGTGCTCGAATGCCTCCCCGATGGCTTCGGCTTCCTCCGCGCCCCGGAATATAACTATCTGCCCGGCCCCGACGATGTCTATGTCTCGCCCTCGCAGATCCGCCGATTCGATTTGCGCACTGGCGATACCATCTCCGGCCAGATCCGCCCGCCCAAGGAAGGCGAGCGATATTTCGCGCTGATCAAAGTCGATGCGATCAACTTCGAGCCTCCCGAGGAAGCCCGCAACAAGATCTTCTTCGACAACCTGACGCCGCTCTATCCGAACGAGCGGATGAAGCTGGAAACCACGCGCGAGAATTTTTCCGGCCGCGTGATGGACCTGCTGACTCCGGTGGGCAAGGGGCAGCGCGGGCTGATCGTTTCGCCGCCGCGCACCGGCAAGACCATGCTGCTGCAGGCGATTGCGAACTCCGTCACCACCAACCATCCCGAGGTCACCCTGATCGTGCTGCTGATCGACGAGCGCCCCGAGGAAGTCACCGACATGCAGCGCAGCGTGCGCGGCGAAGTCATCAGCTCCACCTTCGACGAGCCCGCCACGCGCCACGTGCAGGTGGCCGAAATGGTGATCGAAAAAGCCAAGCGGTTGGTCGAGCACAAGCGCGACGTGGTGATTTTGCTCGATTCCATTACACGCCTGGCGCGCGCCTACAATACCATCGTCCCGCCCTCCGGCAAAGTGCTCTCGGGCGGCGTCGATTCCAACGCCCTGCAGCGCCCGAAGCGTTTCTTCGGTGCCGCGCGCAATATCGAGGAGGGCGGCTCGCTGACCATCATCGCCACCGCGCTCATCGATACCGGCAGCCGCATGGACGACGTGATTTTCGAAGAGTTCAAGGGCACCGGCAACATGGAAATCCACCTCGAGCGCAAGCTGGTCGACAAGCGCGTCTTCCCCGCCATCGACATCAACAAGAGCGGCACCCGCAAGGAAGAGCTCCTGTTGCCCAAGGAAGAGTTGAACCGCGTCTTCATTCTGCGCCGCGTCCTCAATCCGCTTTCCCCCGTCGAGACGATGGAATTGCTGCTCGACAAGTTGGGCAAGACGCGCAGCAACGGCGAATTCCTGGGCTCGATGAGCGGCTAGAGCCAATCCGGAAGCGATACCGTCGTTGAACGACAGGCATGATGGAAGAGCGGAAGGACCAACCGGACCACGATGCGCCGGCCGGTGACATCGCGCGGCGTGATTTTGTTGCTCACTCGGTAGATACACACCTTGCCGCGACGGCCGATCCGGCCGCGGCATCGCTCGGCATCATCGAAACCAATGTCGGGATCGAGACTCCCGACGGGACTTGCGAGGCCGTGTTCCTTCACCTACTGCCAGCCGCCGCCCAGCGCCCGGTACAACTGCACGAACGATTGCATCTCCGCGAGCCGGAGCTGGGCGAGCGCGAGCTGTCCCTGGAATAGATTGCGCTCCGAATCGAGCACTTGCAGGTAGCTGTCGAGTCCGCCTTTGTAGCGCAGGTTCGACAGGTGTGTGCTCTCCGTGAGCGCTTGGACTAACAATTCTTCCTGGGTGCGCTGCTCGCGCGTCCGGGAGTAACCCACCAGCGCGTCGGAGACTTCGCGCAGGCCGGTGTAAATGGTCTTCTGGTACGCGATTGCCATCTCGCGCTTCTGCGCTTCCGAAAAATGCACGCCGGCGCGAATCTGGCCGGCATTGAACAGCGGCAAGACGGCCGCGGGCGCAATCTCCTGCTGCCGGTCCGGTGTGGCGAACAACTTCGACAGCGCGATGCTCTGGCCGCCGAGAAAACCGCTCAGCGTGATCTGCGGAAAGTACAGCGCCTTGGCCGCCCCGATGCGCGCGTTGGCGGCAATCAGAGCCTGTTCGGCCTGGCGAATGTCCGGCCGCCGTTCCAGCAGCGACGACGGCAGCCCTGGCGGAACCTGAGCCGGTGCTTCCAGCTCGGCCAGGGCTTTCCCGCGCGGGATCTCACCGGGCGCTTTGCCCGCCAGCAGGCTGAGCGCGTTCTCGGTCTGCTCGATGTCGCGCCGCGCGCTGGCCATCTGCGCCGTCGCTGTATAGAGGAACTGTTCCGCCTGGTGCACGTCGAGACCGGTGACCGCACCGTGGGCATGGCGCAATTCCACCAGTCGGAGGTTGTCCTGCGCAATGTCGCGCGTCTGCTGCGCGATCTCCAGTTCCAGATCGCGCTCGCGCAGCAGGAAGTAATCGTCCATCACGTCGCCGATCAGCGACACCATCACGCCGCGCCGGCCTTCTTCGGTGGCCAGGTACTGCGCGCGCCCGGATTCGGAAAGTCGCCGCAGCCGGCCCCACAAGTCCAGCTCCCAGTTGAGTGCCAGGCCAGCCTGCCAATAACTTCCCGCAAAAGACGCGTTCGGTGGCAACGGTTGGAAGGAACTGGCTTCGGGCGAGCGCGCCGCGGTGAAGCCGGCTTGACCGGTCACGTTGGGAAACTGGTTCGCACGCGTGATGTGATACTGGGCGCGGGCTTCCAACACGTGCTCCGAGGCGATCCCCAAATCGAAGTTGTGCTGGAGCGCCGTGTCGACAAGTTGGCGGAGGGCATCGTCCGCAAACAGAGCGGACCACTTCTCGTCGGCCAGTGAGGCTGCGTCCGCCGCGGCGCCCCGGTACCGATCCGGCACCGCAACGGCCGGCCGCTTGTAATTGGGCCCGACGGCGCACGCCGTCAGCAGTAGTGCAGGCAGCAGGGTCAGGGCGAGGCGAGGCCGAAGGGTTGACAAGCGAAAACGCCTGTCGCACATTTCACTCCCTGCACCTGCAGGCACGTGGGACACAGGTTCTTGCCCAATGTCGCTGAGCCACCATTCAACGCGTTGTATCAGGGCACGGCTTTGAGCCGTGCCGCTAGCGGCGCCCATCCCCTGGGCTTTAGCCCCTGTATTCGCGGCGCAACGCCTGTAACCAGCCTGTCCAACCCGACGAACCCAGCGGCTAAAGCCCAGGACGTGACTCGATTCGGCACGGCTGAAGCCGTGCCCTGATACAACACAAGCCGTCTCAGGAGTCTCATGGCTGAAGCCTGACTTATGGGAAACTGATTGCGGAATCCAGGCTGGTGACGTTGCCCGCTTTCGCTTGTCGGCGCAGGGGACGGCGGTTATTGCGTCTCTCATGATTTCCCCCGCTCTCCAGCCCGCTGGATCACCACGTACAATACCGGCACGATGAACACCGCCAGCAGCGTGGCCGCATTCATGCCGCCGAATACCGCCGTCCCCAGCGAGCGCCGCGAAGCCGCTCCCGCGCCGACCGCCAGCGCCAGCGGCACCACGCCCAAAATGAATGCGAACGAGGTCATCAGAATGGGCCGCAGCCGCAGCCGCGCCGCTTCCAGAGCCGAGTCGACGATGGACTTTCCCTCCTCGTGGCTCATGCGCGCGTACTCCACAATCAGAATGGCGTTCTTCGCGGCGAGGCCGATCAGCGTCACGATTCCGATCTGGGTGTACATGTCGTACGGGTAGTCGCGCGTCCAGACCGCCAGCACCGCTCCAAAAAGGCCCAGCGGCACGGCCAGCAACACCGCCAGTGGGATGGTCCAGCTCTCGTAAAGGGCTGCCAGGCAGAGAAACACCAGCACCGCCGCGAAGCCGAAAATCACTCCTTCGTGGCCCTGCGCTTCCTTCTCCTGATAGGTAGTGCCCGTCCATTCATAGCCGTATCCGGCGGGCAACACGCTGGCGGACAACTGTTCCATGGCATCCGATGCCTGCCCGCTGCTGCGCCCCGGAGCCGGCCCGCCCAGCAACTGGACGGTGCGAAACCGGTTGTAACGGTAGATCACGTCCGGTCCGGTGGTGGGCTGCACCGTGGCCAGCGTGCCCAGCGGAACCATGTCGCCGCCGCGGGTGCGCACGAAGAAGCGGTTCACATCGGAAGGTCCGGTACGGAACTCGGGCTCGGCCTGCACCAGCACCTGCCAGGTGTGCCCGAACGAATTGAAGTCGTTCACGTAGAGGCCGCCAAGAAACGTCTGCAACGCGTTGTATGCGTCGCCGACGGGAATGCCGAGCGTCTGCACCTTGGCGAGATCCATGTCCACTTTGTATTGCGGAACGTCGGGCCGGAAGGTACTCAGGATGTTTCCCAGCTCGGGGCGTTTCCGGGCCGCCTGCACTACCAGGTCGGCGGTCTGCGCCAGCGCGTGTACGTCGCCGCCCAGCCGGTCCTCCAACATATACTGGAAACCGCCGGTGGCGCTGAGGCCCAGGATGGGCGGCAGACCGAAGGCGAAGGTGAAGGCCTCCGGCACCTTGGCGAACTCCTTCTGCATGTTCGCCAGAATGGACTTCAACTGCAAATTCACTTCCTTCCGCTCGTCCCAAGGCTTCAGACGCGCAATGATAGTGGCGACATTCGAATTGTTGGTGCGCGTCGCGATGTCGAGGCCGCCCAGAGTCAGCGTGCCGGCGACGCCGGGAATCCGGCTGACGATGTTTTCGATTTTGCGCGTCGCCGCGTCGGCGCGCTGCACGGACGCGCTGTCCGGCAGGCGGATGGAGATGAAGACGGCGCCCTGGTCCTCATCCGGAAGGAAGCCGTTCGGCATCCGGTGGAAGATGGCGCCGGCCGCCAGCCAGAAGCAGAAGAGGCCGATCAGAGCCAGCGCGGATTTCCGGATGAGTGCGCTCACACCGGCCAGATAGCGGCCGGTGACCCAGCCAAAGCTGCGGTTGAACGCGCCGAAGAATGCGGTTAGCGGTCCGTGTGACCGGCTCTTCGGACGCAGGATCAGGGCGCTCAGCGCGGGGCTCAGCGAGAGTGCGTTGAAGGCCGAGAGCAGCACCGAAGCCGCTATGGTGAGCGCGAACTGCCGGTAGATCTGCCCGCTGATGCCGCCCAGAAACGCCACCGGGATGAACACGGCGGCGAGGATGAAGGCGATCGCCGTTACCGGCGCCTGCACTTCCTTCATCGCCTGGATGGTGGCCGCGAGCGGCGCCAGGCCTTCGTCAATGTGGCGCTGCACCGCTTCCACGACCACGATCGCGTCGTCCACCACAATGCCGATCGACAGGACCAGGCCGAACATGCTGGTGATGTTGATCGAGAAACCGAGCAGCGGGAACAGAGCCAGGGTGCCCACTACGGCTACCGGAACCGTGAGCAGCGGAATCAGCGTGGCGCGCCAGCTTTGCAGGAAAAGGAACACCACCAGAATCACCAGCCCTATGGCCTCGATCAGCGTGATCATCACGTCCTTGATGGCCGCGTTCACGAACATGGTGGAGTCGTACGAGATGATGTAGTCCATGCCGGCGGGAAAGCCGGCCTTGATCTGGTTCAGGTACCGGCGCACGCGGGCCGCTGTCTGAACCGCGTTCGCTCCCGGCGACAGATATACGATCATGTTGCCCGCCGCGCGGCCGTCCACGCGGTTAAAACCGGCGTAGGTTTGCGCGCCGAGCTGCACGTGGCCGATGTCGCCCAGGCGGAGCAGGGAAGCGTTGGGCTCGGCGCGCAGCACGATGTCCTCAAACTGCTTCGGGTCCAGCAGGCGGCCGGGCGCGTTCACCGAATACTGGAAATCGGTCCCTGGCGAAGCTGGCGGTTGTCCGAAGGCGCCGGCCGGATTCTGCCGGTTCTGCGCCTGGATGGCCGTGCTGATGTCGGTCGCCGTAACGCCGAGTTTGGCCATTTTATCCGGGTTCACCCACACGCGCATCGAGTAAACCTGGTTTGAGCCCAGGCGCGATTCGCCCACGCCTTCCAGATTGCCGATCTGGTTCACCATGTTGATTTGCGCATAATTGGTGAGGAACAGCGAATCGTAGCTGTTGTCCTTGGAAACCAGGCTGATGGCCAGCAGGAAGGCGCTCGATATCTTCTTCACGGTCACGCCCTGCTGCTGCACTTCCGGAGGCAATCGCGGCATGGCGATGCTCACCCGGTTCTGCGTCTGTACGGTGGCGATGTCGGGGTTGGTGCCCAGCTTGAACGTCACCTGAATGTTCAGCGTGCCGTCGTTGGCGCTGGTGGAAAGGTAGTAGAGCATGCCGTCGAGGCCGACCAACTGCTCTTCGATCGGCTGCGCCACGGTCTTCTCAAGGTCCTGCGCGTTGCCACCGAGGAAGTTCGTAGTGATCTGCACCACCGGCGGCACCACTTCCGGATACGCCGCCACAGGAAGATTGGGAATGGCCACCGCGCCGAGTATCACCATCACGATGGCAATCACCATCGCGAAGACGGGATGATCGATAAAGAATCGCGCCATGCCTCAGTTCCCCGGCTTCCGCTCGTCATACGGCTGCGGCTGCACGGCGGCGCCGGGCCGCACCTTCAACTGTCCTTCCACAACGATGCGTTCGCCGGGCTTGAGGCCCTGCTCGACGATCCAGAGCTCGCCGGTGCGATTGCCAGTCACGATTGGGCGCATCAACGCCTTGTTGTCCGCACTCACCGTGTACACGGTCTGCATGCTTTGGATCTGTTGGACCGCCTTCTGGGGAATCACGATGACGTCTTTGCGTTCGTCCACTTGCACGCGTATGCGGCCGAACTCCCCCGGCAGCAGGGTGCGCCGGGGATTGGGGAAGCTGGCTTGCAGCTCCAGCGTACCGGTCTTCGGGTCCACTTGGTTGAGCGTGTCGGTGACGCGGCCCTTCGAGGGGAACTCGCTACCGTCGGCCAGGATCAGCGTCAATTGCCCGGCCGGCGATCTCTGCCCGCGCTTGGCCCAGCCGAGGTATTCCGATTCGGTCACCTGGAAGCGCACCCAGATGGGATCGAGCGGAACGATCGTGGTGAGCGGTTGCGCCGCCGTGGGCGTCACCAGCCCGCCCACCGGAACCATGGAATCGCCGATGCGGCCGCCTATGGGCGCGCGAATCGTGCCGTACTCGAGGTTAAGCTCGTCGGCCTTCAGCGCGCCTCTGTTCGATTCGACGCGGCCTTCGGTGGAAGCGATCTGGGTTCTGGTGGAGAGCGCGGTCTGTTCGACGTTGGCCTTGTTCGCCTTCACGGTCTCTTCGGCGGCGCGCAAGGCGGCCACCGCTGCGTCGAGATCCTGCTGCGAGGCGGCGTCGGCCTGTACCAGCGGTTTCAGGCGTTCGTCGTCCTGCTGCGCCTTCACCAGGTTTGCCTCCGCTGAGGCCAGGTTCGCCTGCGCCTGCAACAGCGAAACCTGTTTTCGTGCGAAATCGAGGTCGGCTTCGCTCTGCTGCAGGTTGCCGCGCGCCTGCTCCACGGCGGCTTCAAACGGCCGCAGATCGAGCACGTAGAGAACCTCGCCGGCCGTGACCTCTGCGCCCGGCTGGAAGAGCCAGCGGTCGACGTAACCCGTCACGCGGCTGCGCACGTCCACCATGTTGCGCGCATAAGTTTGCGCCGCGAAGTCGGAAAAGATAGCCACCGAGCGTGGCTGCACTTCCATCACACTGACCAATGGCGGCGGCGCGCCGGCTGGTCCGCTCCTCTCGCCGGAGGCAGTGCAGCCTGCGAGGAGAACGATTACGAGAAGGAGGGCGACGGCGGCGTAAGGCACGCCAGCCTGCCGAGTCTGTCCTGGCATGAAACTTCTATGTTCTCCTATATTCATGGCTTGCAAAATGGATTCTTTCGTTGAAAATCCGCCTGCGTAATGCGCAATCGAGGAGCCAAGAGCTGGAGGTTGGATTGACGATCCCACTCCAACGCTAAGGCAACGACGTTGGGCCTATCCTGTTGATACCACGAATCGGCGTTCGTTAGGTATGACAATGGGTCTGCACGAATCGGCGTGCGGGTGCAGATTGTCAGACGGCAGGTCGTAAAGACACAGAGGCTGGTTCCGGAGCGCTAGCCGTCTCGCGCGGCTCGCCGTGACCGCCAGCCTTTGACAGGCGATGCCGGTCGAAACCACCTCGCGACTTTATCGTCGATCCAGTTGCGGCGTACACTACATGCATGTCCCGATGTATCTCCTGCGCGAGTGAGGTAGCTGAGAGCAGCCGATTCTGCCCGGCCTGCGGCGCCGCCATGGCGGGCGAAGCATTCGCCTCCGAGACCGTTGCGATGTCCACGCCGCGCGCCGCGCCGGCATCGGATGAACGCCGCACATCGGGTGCGCATCGCTCCTCCACCTCGCAGGGCCGGTTCGCGCCGGGCTGCTTGCTGGGCGGGCGATATCGAATCGTGGCCTTGCTCGGCAAGGGAGGAATGGGCGAAGTGTACCGTGCCGACGATCTCAGCCTGGAGCAGCCGGTGGCCTTGAAGTTCCTGCCGCAAGCGGTGGCCCACAGCCCGGAGGCGTTGGCGCGCTTTCGCAACGAGGTGCGGATGGCGCGGCAGGTGTCGCACCCGAACGTTTGCCGGATGTACGACCTCGGGGAAGCCGACGGATGCTGTTTCCTGTCGATGGAATACGTGGACGGCGAGGATCTGGGTTCGCTGCTGCGGCGCATCGGCCGGCTGCCCGCCGACAAGGCCCTGGAGATCGCCCGCAAGCTCTGCGCAGGGCTGGCGGCGGCCCACGAAAAAGGCGTGCTGCATCGCGACCTCAAGCCGGCCAACGTGATGCTGGACGGGCGCGGCCAGGTGCTGCTCACCGATTTTGGACTGGCCGGGCTGGCGGGCGAGATCGAGGGCGCCGAGGTTCGCAACGGCACGCCCGCCTATATGGCGCCGGAGCAGCTCTCGGGCCAGGAGGTGACTGCACGGAGCGACATCTACTCGCTGGGGATGGTGCTCTACGAGATCTTCACCGGGAAGCTCGCGTTCGAATCGAACACTTTGGCCGGCCGGGTGCGGGCGCAACAGGAGAGCCAGCCGGAGAGCCCGTCCACGCTGGTGCGCGACATGGATCCCATGGTGGAGCGCGCCATCCTCCGCTGCCTGCAGGCTAAGCCGGGGCTGCGCCCAGCCTCCGCGCTGGCCGTCGCCGCGGCGCTGCCGGGCGGCGATCCGTTGGCGGAGGCGCTAGCTGCCGGCGAAATGCCGTCGCCCGAAATGGTAGCGGCTGCTGGTGAGGGCGAGGGGCTGGCACCTCGCGTGGCGATCTCCCTGCTGCTGCTGACACTTGCCAGCATCGCGGTGTTCGCGGCGCTGGCCCTGCGTTCGAGCGCGCTCGAACGGCTCCAGCCCGAATACCCTCCCGAGGTCCTGGCGCAAAAAGCCAGGGACGCCATCGCACGGCTGGGGTTCACCTCCCCGGTGGCCGACGAGGCGTATGGCTTCGATTGGGACCAACGGTTCCTGGACGATGTCAAGACCCGGAACAAAGCTCCCGATTGGGATCAGGTGCTGGCGCAGAAGCCTCCCTTGCTGCGGTTTTGGTACCGCTCGAATCCAGCGCCGCTGACGGGTTTGGAAATCCACGACGACCTGCTGACGCCGGGTCGCGTCTCGCTTGACGATCCTCCTCCGGTCGACCCAGGCATGATCGGCCTGAGACTGGACTCCTACGGGCGGCTGCTGTATTTCAAGAGGGTGCCTCCGCAACGGCTGGAGCCGGGACAAGCCGTGTCTGCCGTGGATTGGAGCGCGTTCTTCGCCGCCGCCGGCGTGGACATGTCACAGTTTCAGCCTGCCGAGCCCCTGTGGACCGCCGTCACGGCTTCCGACGCGCGTGTGGCGTGGACTGGAAACGGGGAGCGCCCGCTGCGAGTGGAAGCGGCTTCCTTGCGCGGCCACCCGGTGTACTTCGAGACCATCCGCCCGTGGTACCGGTCGAGTACGCAGGATGGAGAAAAGGCGTCGATGTCGGAAGTGATTGTGATCTCAGTGTTGGGCCTGGTGGCGGTCGTGATTTGCCTGGGGGCAGCCTTGCTGGCGCGCCGCAACCTGGCGCAAAAGCGTGGCGACCGGCGCGGCGCTTTCCGGCTGGCCTTCTTCTTTTTCAGTGTGCAGATGTTGCTGTGGCTCACACGCGGGCACGTGATGGCATCGCTCGGTACCTTCGGGACATTTCTGATGGCCCTGTGTACGTCGGTGTTTTACGGCGTGGTGATCTGGACGGTGTACATCGCGCTGGAGCCGTATGTGCGCCGCCGCTGGCCGCAAACGCTGATTTCCTGGTCGAGCGTGTTGATGGGCCGGATGCGCGACCCAGTGGTGGGCCGCGACGTTCTGATCGGTACGACGGTAGGTTCGGGGGTTGCCTTGGTCAGCGCACTGCTCGATCTCTGGATGCGCCATTCGGGCTCGTGGACTCCCAGCCTGGGCAGCGCCGAAGTGCTGGACGGTGTCCGCGGCACGCTGGCCTTGTGCCTTTCGGCCGTTCCCCACGCCATTCGCGAGACATTGTTCTTCTTCTTCCTGATCTTCCTGCTGCGGGCCGTGCTGCGGAATCAGTGGTTGGCGGCGGCGGCGTTCGCGCTGATCTTCGCGGCGCTGAACCTGGCCTCGGCCAGCCATCCTCTGGTGAACGCCGCGGCGAGTTTCCTGATCCTCGGCGGGCTCGCATTTGTGGTCCTGCGCTGGGGCGTTCTGGCGTTGGCCATCGCCTCATTGTTGGGCAGCCTCATCGGCGGTGCGCCCATTACGGCGCATTCTTCGGCATGGTATTTCGCGAGCGCCGTATTCATGCTGGCGTGCGCGGTAGCGCTTTCCGCGTGGGCCTTCCGCACCGCCATCGCCGGGCAGCGGTTGTGGAAGGCGGATCTGTTCGGATAGGCAGCTCAAACCAAATCGGAGACTGGGGACAAACCGTGGACCAGAAAACCCGGCAGAAGACCTGCGCGGCGGAACCGCTGCAATCAACTGAAGGTAAGACGGTTGAGGTGGTGGGCGGTGCAGGATTCGAACCTGCGACCTTCTGGGTGTAAACCAGACGCTCTAACCAGCTGAGCTAACCGCCCGTCAACACCCAGTCTAACATCCGACCCGCGGCGCGCTTGCGGTCCGCGGGTCAAAGCGCGTTAAGATAAAAGACCCTATGGCGCGATGCCCTTCGTGCTCCCGTGAGTTCCCCGAAGTGGGCCGGTTTTGTCCATGGTGTGCCACGCCGGTGGACGCCAGCTCGGCGGAAACGGCCGTCCTGCCGCCCGCCGTCTCCGCGCCGCCATCTGCATCCAAGCCGGTGCTGGCAAGTTCAAGTGGCGTGGATGAGGGCCGCTTCCTGCCCGGCACTTTGCTCGCCTCGCGTTATCGCATTGCCGGCCTGTTGGGCCGCGGCGGCATGGGCGAGGTCTACCGCGCCACCGACCTGACTTTGGGCCAGGCCGTCGCGCTCAAGTTTCTGCCCGAGGCCGCTTCGCGCGACGAGCGCGCGCTGGCGCGCTTTTACAACGAAGTCCGCATCGCCCGCCAGGTCACGCATCCGAATGTGTGCCGCGTCTACGACGTCGGCCAGGTGGATGGGCTCGAATTCATTTCAATGGAATACGTCGATGGCGAGGACCTGTCGGTGCTGCTGCGCCGCATCGGCCGGCTGCCGGTCGATAAGGCCATCGAAACGGCGCGGCAAATCTGCGCCGGTCTCGCCGCCGCACATGAAAAGGGCGTCCTGCACCGCGATTTGAAGCCGGCCAATATCATGATCGATGGCCGCGGGCAGGCCGTCATCATGGATTTCGGGCTGGCCGGTTTGACCGCACAATTACAGGCCGACGTGCGCAGCGGTACGCCCGCTTATATGTCGCCGGAACAGTTGGCCGGCTCCGAGGTCACCGTCAAGAGCGACATTTACGCGCTCGGTCTGCTGCTGTACGAGTTGTTCACCGGCAAGCGTGCCTTCGAAGCCGGCACGCTGATGGACCTGATGCAACTGCAGGAACGCGCGCAGCCGGCCAGCTTGACAACCCTTGTGAAGGAACTGGATCCGGCGGTGGAGCGCGTGGTGCTGCGCTGCTTGAATCCCGATCCAAAACAGCGGCCGGCCAGCGCGCTAGCCGTCTCGGCCGCGCTGCCAGGCGGGGATCCGCTGGCGGCGGCGATGGCGGCGGGTGAAACGCCCTCGCCGGAACTGGTCGCCGCGGCTGGCGAGAACGAAGGGCTGCGGCCGGTGGTGGCGCTCGCCTGGCTGGCCGCGGCGATGGCGCTGATCGGCGTGGCTGGATTCATCAGCCCGAAATTCACCCTGACTGCCAAGGTCCCGCTCGAAATTGCACCCGCCGCGCTGGCGCACCAGGCGCGCCTGATGCTCGCAGGCTTCGGCTACACCAAGCGCCCGGCCGACACGGTGTGGGGTCTCGACGTGCCATGGGACTACAAGGGGTACCTCGACAGCCATCCGGAGTTGGCGGCACGGCGCTGGCGCAATCCGACGACGGGCTATCCGCCGCTGGTGACATTCTGGTATCGCGAAAGCCCGCGCGACCTGATCGGCGTGTACGGCCTGGAAACGTTGCCGAGCTACGAGAGTCCGCCGCTCGATGAATCGGGGATGGTCCGCATGTACACGGACCGCGAAGGGCATCTGCTGGATCTCTCGGCCGTTCCGCCGCAGAAAGAAGCGCCAGTCGCCGCCGCGCCGGTTTTCGACTGGAACCGGCTGTTCACCGCGGCCGGCCTGGACATGACCAAGTGGCAGCCGGTGCAACCGGAATGGACGCCGCTCGCCAACTGGGATGCACGCGCGGCGTGGATCGGCATCGATGCCCCCACCGGCACCCCAGTCCGCGTCGAGGCTGCCGCCTGGCGCGGGCGCCCGGTTTTCTTCCGCATGATCTGCGCTTGGAGCAAACCGGAGCGGATGCAGCCTTATACCAGTGGCCAGCCGTGGTTTGTCACCCTGGCGCTTTATCTCGCGCTCGCCGCCGGGTGCTTGATCGCGTGGTTCAATCACAGACAGGGCAAAGGCGACGGACGCGGCGCGCTGGCGCTGGCCATGCTGAGTTTTGTCTTCATGGCCGGCGGACTCTACCTGGCCTCGCCGCATACGGCCGGCAGCCGCGAGACGGGCACTTTCTGGCGGGTGGTGAGCGCCGCCGGCATCAACGCCGGAGTGGCGTGGGTGCTCTATCTGGCGCTGGAGCCTTGGGTGCGCAAGCGCTGGCCGCACACGATGATCGGCTGGACGCGCTGGGTGACCAGGGGCATTCGCGACCCGTTGGTGGGCCGCGACCTAATGATCGGCACGGCGGCGGCGGCGCTGTTTGCCGTCGCGGAATACGTGCAGATCGCCTGCCACGGTGCCAGCGGCACTCCGAATATTCCCAGTTTGTCAGCGCTCATCGGCCTGCGCCAGAGTGTATATCTGCTCACGCAGGCGGCCAACAACGGCCTGTTCAGCTCGATCTTTTTCTTTTTCCTGTTCTTCGTGATGCGCGTGCTGCTGCGCAAACAATGGCTGGCCACGGGCGTGTTCATCGTGTTCACCGCGCTCGTTTTCATGGGCGGTACGAGCTCGACCTGGACTGACCGCCCGTTCCACATGTTCTACGCTGCCCTGTTCGCGTTCATCCTGCTGCGCTACGGGTTGCTGGCGATGATGGTGACGATGGCGGCGGCGGACGTGCTGAGCAACGCCCCGTGGACCGCGGAATTCTCCGCGATCAACCTGTCGGCCATGGCGATAGTCGCCCTGATCGCCATTTACGGCTTCCGGACTTCGCTGGCTGGGCGTCCGATTTGGCGCGGAGACCTGCTGTAGCTTGTGCCGAACGCCCAGCGCGATTCCACGCGCCCGGCTGCCCGTCCACTGCGGAACTTCACCCACTCGGGGCCATTGGCTGTCGAGTTTCCCCACTGATTCTGCGTAAGTTAAGGATTCCGGCCTGTGGCAGGGCAATTGCACACTGGCAGGCATGGCATATGTAATTACAGATACCTGTACCAAGGACAAGTTGTGTATTGAGGCTTGTCCGGTGGATTGCATTCACCCGAAAGAGGACGAGGCCGGCTTCGCCGACGTCCCGCACCTCTATGTCAATCCCGTCGACTGCATCGATTGTGGTGCGTGCATTCCGGTCTGCCCGACCAACTCGATCTATACGCTGGAAGATCTGCCGGCGGAACTGGCGAGCTTCGCCGAAGCCAACGCCGCGCACTACAACTGATCGCTCCTGCTGGCCGAGCGGCCCCCCGCCGCGGCATTCGGGGGCCGTTTCGGCCACAGTTCCCCCCGTAGACAAGTCTTTCGAAATCGCCACTCCCGCAGTGCCGGGCTCGCAGCCGGTTCCACGGAATAGCCACACTTGCGTTCCCTGCCCAACACTACCCAGCGTCGGTCAGCCGGCCGGCGCCAAATCTGGCGTGCTAGGATCGGAGCAGTCATGAGCGACGAAAGCGGCACCTGGCCGCAGCCGAGTGGCTGGAATGATTCGCGGCCGGCTGCCGAGTCTAGCTCCACTACGCGGTATCGCAACTTGAAGCGGTGGCAAGCGCTGCTGGTTTTGGCGATCCTAGCCTTGGTGCTGACAGGTTGCGTTCTCGCCAGCCTGGGACCGCCGCCGAGGATCGGAGGCGGCTCGGGCCCCCGCGATGTAGAGCTCTACTCCGCCGTGGTGCAACGAGTGCATTCCGGCCAAAGCTACTATAGCGTGCTGGGCGCCGAACTGCGATCGCGAGGCTATCCCACGCGCTCCGTGTTCAACTGGCGTACGCCCCTTCACCTGGAGTTGATCGCCCATCTTCCCGATCTCGAGTGGGGGCGCGTGTTGCTGCTCCTGGGAGCCGGCTGTGTGATCGGACTGAATTTCGCGGCGATGCGCCGCGACAAGCGATACGGATTTGCCTTCGTGCAGTTGTTGTTTTTGTGCATTCCGCTCGCCATCACAGCCATGCCGATCACCTTCCTGTTCGCGGAAGTATGGTCCGGAGTGTCGATCGCGATTTCGGTGGGGTGCTACGCGATGGGATGGCATCGGGCGGGTGCTTCGGCGGGCCTGTTGGCACTGTTTTTCCGTGAACTGGCGCTGCCATACGCACTGATCGGCACGTTCCTTGCCTTTCGCGAAAAGCGTAGGTGGGAGCTCGTGGTCTGGCTGAGTGGACTCGGGGGCTATGCCGTTTATCTGGGTATGCACGCGATGGCCGTACTGCCGCTCATTCCGCCATCGGGCATGGCGCCGTCGGTAGCACGCTGGATCCAGTTCGGCGGGCTGAAGTTTCTTCTCATCACCGGCAGGATGGGCCTCTTGCTGGGCTTTCCCTACTGGGTGGTGGCGCTGTATCTTCCGCTGGCCGTGCTTGGGCTGGTGGGATGGCCGAGCCGGGTGGCGTTCCGCGTAATGACAACCGTGGCGGTCTACCTGCTGGCCTTCAGCGTGATGGGCGTTCCGTCGATGAACTTCTACTGGGGAGGCATGTACAGCCCTCTGTTGGCCCTCGGCGCGACCTGGGCAATACCGGCTTGCCGCGACATCGTGCGCGCTTCGCTATCGTCCCCGGCACCGTAGCAATTGAAGGCGATGGTGGCGATTCCCACCTGCAACGGACGGGCGAATCCGTAGAACCACGCGGGTGCTGCCGCTCACGCCGCCGTGCGTGTCTTCCGCCGCATCTTCCCGGCCCAGCGAAGGTAGCCGGCCAGCTCCCGCCGCTGGCGCCAGGCAAACCGCCAGAAATCGGCTGGCTGGATACTCTCGGCGTGGACGCCACAGTAGGTTTCGAAGCGCCAGCGCAGGTACGGACTGCGCCACGGCCGCAGACGATAGCCGCGAGTCATCCGCCATAGCAGACCAAGCATTATTGCGACTTGAGGGCGTTGGCGGCTTTGGGCGGCGCGCCCTCGGGCGTAGCATAATAACCGCTGCGCGTCCGCACCGTCGGGTGCCCAGGCGCATTCACCGCTACCCGGATCTGCCGGTAGGAACCGTCCATCGCGGCGTTGCTCGGCGAATACGCAATAGTGTACTGGCTGCGGACGTCGCGCGCCACGTCCTGCGCATAGCGATCGACCTCGCTCAAGTCCTTGGGGAAGAATGTTTCGCCGCCGGTCGCGCCGGCCAGTTCCTCGAGCGCACGTTTGGCTTTGGTAGCTTCGCGCCGTTCTTCCTCGCTCAGCAAGCCCACCGCGTAAATCAGTACTTCGCTCTGCTGCGCGGCCTTCACCAGAAGTTCCAGGTTGATGTTGCTCGAATTGTCGTTGCCATCGGTCACCACCACCAGCACTTTCTTGTCGTGGTGGCCCTTCTGCTTGACGTGATCGATCGACATGCTAATGGCATCCCGCATGGCCGTTCCGCCGCGCGAATCGATGTGCGAAAGCGCCTCTTCCATTTCGGCGATGTCGTTGGTGAAATCCTTGCCGTGCGGCAGGTCCAGATAAGCGTCGTCGTTGAAATTGACCACGAAGACCTCATCGTCCCTGTTGGAAGCCTTGACCAGATCCAGCGCCGCAGCCGCCACCTTCGCGCGCTTGTCGCGCATGCTGCCGCTGTTGTCGATGATCAGACCCAGCGACACCGGCACGTCCTCCCGCCGGAACGCCCGGATGGCTTGCGCCACGCCGTTTTCGGCAACCGAAAAAGCCGATTGGGGAAGATCCGTGACCAGGTGGCCGGTTTTATCCACCACCGTCGTGTGACACACCACCAGGCGCGTGTCGGTGCGGAATACCACGCCCGCATCCTCGGCTGCGGGGGGGACCGCGGGGTTTTCCTGGCCAAATGCGGCCAGCGCGATGAGCAGCGCCGGCGCCCGCCAGCTATTGCGAAGGAGCATAATATCCCAGTCTCCAAAAGGGCCGCAGCAGCGGCAGGCCGCGCGGCGGAATCACCTTTACCACAACATGACGGTACTTGCCGTCGCGATCGAGGTTTTGCGGGCTGTACCCCAGCACGTATTGATTCCGCAACTCCACGCCGATTTTCGCCGCCACGTCCGGAAGCTCGTTCAAATTGTCCACTTCATACTGCCGCCCGCCGGTCTGTTCGGCGATGGTAGTCAGCAGAGCCGGTCCGGCGCTCTCCTCCGGCGTCCGTCCGCGCACTGGACCTTCCTCGAAAATTCCGATCGCATAGATTTGGACGTCCGCTTCCTTCACCAGGTTCTTAATTTCCGCTTCCGTGTACCGGCTATTGTTGTCGCCGCCGTCGGAGATGATGAGCAATGCCTTTCGCGGATTCCTGGCCCGCCGCATGGTGTGAAGCCCCAGAAACACGGCGTCCAGCAACGCGGTCCGGCCTTTCGAGAAAGTGAACATCAGGCGGTTCTGGATTTCCTCCAGATTCTGCGTGAAGGGCTGCACCAGGTTAGCCGTATCGTTGAACTGGATCAGGAAGAACTCGTCCTCGGGATTGGCGGTCTTGAAGAACTCGGAAACCGCCAGCCGCGATTTTTCCAGCTTATGGCCCATGCTGCCGCTGCAATCGAAAATCACTCCCGCCGAAAGTGGCGCGTCCTCGCTGGAGAATTGGCTGATTTCCTGCTCTTTCCTATCTTCAAACAACTTGAAATTCTCTTTTTCCAGGCCCGTGACGAAGCGGTTCATCGGGTCCGTCACGGTGACCGGAATCAGCACCAGGGTGGCATCCACGCGGATGTTCGCCTTGGGTTCGGCCGGCTCCTTGCCCACTGCCTTGGGCCTCGGCGAGATGGTAGCGGGCGATCCGCCAGGTTGCTGCGCGTGCGCACCCAACGACAACCCCAGGACAGCGGCGAAGACGACGGGCAGCTCACACCGGGACAGGAGCATAGCTGTCAGGCCAGCATTTCTCTCCCCAAGTCTATCACAGGGGTTTTGTGGTATGATCCTGTGTGCCCCGTAAAATTCTGGGCGTGATCCCTGCGCGATTTGGCTCTACACGTTTTCCCGGCAAGGTTCTGGCACTTCTCTCCTCCAAAACCGTATTGCAGCATGTCTATGAGCGCGCCTGTCAGTCCAGATATCTATCGGACACCATCGTCGCGACCGACGACGAGCGCGTTTATCGCGCCGCCCGGAGTTTCGGCGCGCCCGTGCGCATGACGCGCGCCGACCACGTCTCCGGCACCGACCGCGTGGCGGAAGTCGCCTCGGCCGAAGAGGCTTCCGTGGTGGTCAACATTCAGGGCGATGAGCCGCTGATCGATCCGGCCGCCATCGACGCCGCCATTCTGCCCGTGGTGCACGATGCCGGCGTGGCGATGGCGACGCTGAAGAAAAGAATCGAAGACCCGCGCGAAGTCGACGACCCCAACGTGGTCAAGGTGGTCACCAATCGCGCCGGAGACGCGATTTACTTTTCGCGCTGCGCCATTCCGTATGCACGGGAAGCGGGCGGCGCCTGGTTCAAACATATCGGGCTTTACGTGTATCGGCGCGATTTTCTTCTCGGCTTTTCACAATTACCGATGGGGCCGCTCGAGCGCGCCGAGCGCCTCGAACAACTGCGCGCGCTCGAAAACGGCTACCCAATCCGGGTGGTCGAAACCAACTATGAGTCGCTCGGCGTGGATACGCCCGAAGACCTCGAACGGGTCTCGCGGCTTTTTGAAGCGTCCATGCTGCCGGGGGTGAATTAATATGGCTAAATACATATTCGTAACGGGCGGCGTGGTCTCGTCGCTGGGTAAAGGAATCGCAGCGGCTTCCATCGGGTGTTTACTCGAAAGCCGCGGGCTAAAGGTCACTTGCCAGAAATTCGATCCGTACCTCAATGTCGATCCGGGCACCATGAGCCCGTTCCAGCACGGCGAGGTTTTCGTCACCGACGATGGCGCGGAAACCGATCTCGATCTCGGACACTACGAGCGGTTCACGCACGCCAAGCTCACGCAGAGCAACAACCTCACTTCCGGCCGCATCTATGAGCAGATCATCGCCCGCGAGCGCCGCGGCGATTACCTCGGCAAGACCGTGCAGGTGATCCCGCACGTCACCAACGAAATCAAGGCCGGCCTGAAACGCGTGGCGCAGGATGTGGATGTGGTGATCGCCGAAATCGGCGGCACCGTGGGCGATATCGAATCGCTGCCGTTTCTCGAAGCGTTGCGCCAGATGCGCCACGAGCAGGGCCGCGGCAACTGCCTGTTCGTGCACGTCACGCTGGTCCCCTGGATCGCCGCCGCGCAGGAGCTGAAGACCAAACCCACCCAGCACAGCGTGAAGGAACTGCGCGGTATCGGTATCCAGCCCGATATTCTGATCTGCCGCTCCGAGCGCTTCATTTCGCAGGAAATGAAAGAGAAGATCGCGTTGTTCTGCGACGTGGACGTGGAAGCGGTGGTGACGGCGCGCGACGTCAAGAGCGTTTACGAAGTGCCGCTGACGTTCGCCGGCGAAGGCGTCGACGACATCGTCTGCCGCCTGTTGCACCTTAATACTGGCGAGCGCAACCTGGACCGTTGGACCGCCATGGTGGAGCGGATGAAGAATCCGCGCGACGAAGTCACCATCGGCCTGGTGGGCAAGTATGTGGAATACGAGGATTCGTACAAGAGCCTCAAGGAAGCTCTGCTGCACGGAGGCCTCGCGCACCGATTGAAGGTCAACATTCATTGGATCGAAGCCGAGGGTGTGCACGGCCCGGATTGGGAAAAGCAACTCGAAGGCTACGATGGCATTCTGGTGCCCGGCGGATTCGGCAGGCGCGGCATCGAAGGGATGATCAATTCGATCCGCTTCGCGCGCGAGCACAAGGTGCCGTACTTCGGCATCTGCCTGGGCATGCAGACGATGGTGATCGAATACGCGCGCAACGTGTGCGGCCTCGAGGGCGCCGATTCGACCGAGTTCAACCCCGGCACACCGCACCGCGTCATCTTCAAACTGCGCGAGCTGAAGGGCGTGGACGAATTGGGCGGAACGATGCGCCTGGGAAGCTGGCCCTGCAAGCTGGTGGAATCGAGCTTCGCCTACCGCGCTTACGGAACGCGCGAAATTCACGAGCGCCACCGCCATCGCTATGAATTCAACCGCGAGTACGAAGAGCGATTGAAAGCGGCCGGCCTGCGCCTCACCGGCGAAACGCCAGATAATACCTACGTCGAGATTTGCGAGATTGCCGATCACCCCTGGTACCTGGGCTGCCAGTTCCATCCCGAATTCAAGTCCAAGCCGATGGAGCCGCATCCGCTATTCAAGTCGTTCATCGGCGCCGCGTACGAATTCCGGCAGCGGCGGCTGGGCGCCGGGAGCCAGGACCGCGCGGAGACCTCGTACTCCCATGGCGATTGATTTCGGCGCGTTCGGCGCCGCCCGCCCGCTGGTGTTGATCGCCGGACCCTGCGTGATCGAAAGCGAGGAGCACGTGTGCCGCATGGCGAGCGCGATTCGCGACGCCGTGGGCGGCGGTTTCGTTTTCAAGGCCTCGTTCGATAAGGCCAATCGCACCAGCCTGGACGCCTACCGCGGGCCGGGCCTGCTGGAAGGCCTGCGCATTCTCGCCCGGCTGAAGGCGGAGGGCTTTTCGATCCTCACCGATATTCACGAAGCGGCGCAGGCCGAACCAGTGGCCGCGGTGGCCGACATTCTGCAGATTCCCGCATTCCTCTGCCGGCAAACCGATCTGCTGCTGGCGGCCGGCCGTACCGGGCGCATCGTCAACATCAAGAAGGGCCAGTTCGTGGCGCCGCACGATATTCACCGCGCCGCGGAAAAAGTGGCTTCCACTGGCAATTCCCAGATCGTCATAACCGAGCGCGGTTCCTCGTTCGGCTATAACAACCTGGTGGTGGATATGCGCGGGCTCAAGATTATGCGCGATGCGGGCTGGCCGGTGGTGTTCGATGCCACGCACAGCGTGCAACTGCCGGGCGGGGCCGGCGCGGTCTCCGGCGGGCAGCCACAATTCATCGAGCCGCTGGCGCGCGCCGCGGTCGCGGTGGGCGTGAGCGGCGTTTTCGTCGAAGTGCATGACGCGCCGGAGAAGGCGCTTTCCGACGGGCCCAACGCGCTGCGCCTCGATCTGCTGCCGCAATTCTGGCGTAACTTGCAGGCGATCGACGCGCTGATCAAATCGCTGCCGGCGGTGTGAGGTGGGGCAGATCCGCGCGTGCTTGTTCCGTAGCGTTCCGTATATACAATCTGCTACGATATCACTGTGGTTGTTTCGGGCTTTGAGTGGGACGATGACAACATCTTCCACATCGAGCGGCACGAGTTCACCCCAGAAGAGGTGGAGGAAGTCTTCGCAGGCAACCACAAGGTCCGGCGAACGCGGGAAGCGCGGTACATCGCGCTAGGAGAAACACTGGACGGCCGCCTGGCTTTCGTCGTGTTTCGCCGGCTTTCCGGAGGGCGGATCAGGGTGATCACGGCCCGGGACATGGAAGCAAGCGAACGGCGGCTGTTTCGCCGCAAGTAGGCAAGAACGAATGAAGAAAAGACTTTCTCCGGCGAAGTCACCGCTTCCGAGGTTTCCTTCCGACCAGGAGGCTGCGGAGTATTTCGAGAACCACTCGGTGGCGGCGGTCTGGGACCGGCTGCCCGCGGCCGAATCGGCCCAGCCGTCGCCCGCGTTGGCAAAGAAGATCCGCGACCGCCACGCCCGCGCGAAATCTCCGATTTCGCTTCGCCTGGCTCCCGAGCAGATTGCGGCGGCGAAGCACATCGCGGCTGAGAAATCGGTAGGCTACCAGACACAACTTCGGATGTGGATCGCCGAGGGCATCCGGCGCGAAGCGAAGCGGGCGTAGCGCGAGTGGCGGGCGCGTTGTAAGAGACCGGTTCGCACCCTTCGCTCTTGCACTCAATGGGTGCTACCTTATCAAGGTGGAACCCCAAGAAGAGGAGCAGGAAGACCCCTCCGCAGCGATGTCCGAACGGCGACCCCCAGTGGTTTCCCACCTGGTGGCTTGTGGTCGTCAGGGAATCCGAGTCAGAGACGCAGAGTGAGGAGTTTTTCCTTGAGGCCCCCGACTAGTTATCGGCGAGGAGCGGCCTTAGGCGACCAGGACGACGTCATTCGCGGCTCTCGCCTCTAAAGCGCCGAGTCACGGCAACAGCCCCCTACGCGCCGCCGACTTGCATGGCGAGCGAGAAACGCATCTCGGATCGGGCGGAGCCGCGGATGGTGCCGGTGATGGGTGCGGCGAGAGCGGGCGTGGCGGCGGCAGCCACCGCGACGTGGCGTGTGGAAGCGGCCAGACCGGCGGATGGATCGTAACCGCGCCAGCCGCCGCCTTGCAGATAGACTTCGGCCCAGGCGTGCAAATCCGGCTTCTCCTGTTCGGCGGCTCCGGCCTCATAGCCGCTGACGAAGCGCGTGGGGATGCCGACGGCGCGCGCGGCGGCGGCGAACAGCACCACCAGGTCGCGGCAAGTTCCGGCCTTGAGGCCGAGCGTGACTTCGGGCGGATGAGGCGGCCCGGCATCGCGCACCTCGTGGCCGAATCCTTCGAAGAGCCGGCGGTTGAGCACGGTGAGGAATTCGAGCGTGTGTCCGCCGGCGGCGGCGGCGGCCGATGCGGCGAACTGGCGCACAGCGGACGAGGGTTGGGCCGATTCCCTGTAGGGCGCCAGCGACGCGGCCACGGCATCCGGATACACCGGCGCCAACGCTAACATGCCGGCCGAAGCGACGTAATCGAACGGATTCTCGCGCAGCGTTTCGATTTCAAATTCGCTGTCGATCCGCCACTCGGTCAGCTTGCGCTCGAACCACGCCTCGACGGCCACGTTGCCGTCCTGATCCAGGCAGTCGCTACGGCCGGCGGGCTCGGGCGAAATATCGAGCCGGTAGGAGAGCAGGCGTTGCGCGCCATCATCTCGCGGGCGCAGGCGGAACGTATGCGGTTCGAGAAAAACCGGGCTGTCGTAAACGTACTGCGTCGAGTGGTGAACTTGGATTCGCATGGCACGCTCTCGAAACGGCGGCTGGATCAGAACGCCACGGACGAGCCGGTGAGCCGCGAGAAAGCCGCCTCCACCCACTCGGAGGGCAACTCCTGCACGCTGCGCCGCATGCGGTCCTGCCACCAGTTGGAGATATCGCGCAGGTCGTCCACGTCGTAGCGGTGCTCGACCAACTCGAAGCTGCCACGCGAGTACAGCAGCACATCCACCGGGAAACCCACGTCGGCGGCGCAGAGGCGCGTGGCGTCAAAGGCCAGCAAGCCCACTTTGAACGCGTAGAGCATGGAATCGGCCGCCCGCACCGAACGTTCCAGGATGGGTTTGCCGAAGCCACTGGCGCCGATGATCTGGTAGGGCGTGTCGGGGCCGATCTCGACCCAGTTTCCTTCCGGGTAAACCAGGAACAGGCGGTGGGTGGAATCGCCCGCCATCTGGCCGCCAATGAGGGCGTGCGAGTTGAAGGATAGCTCTGCGCGCTCGAGCGCGCTGCGATCCTCGTCGGCCACGCGGCGCACCTGGCTCGAATAGAGGTTCACCACTTTATACAGGCGGTCGCGGCTCACCGAATCCTTGGCGAAGGCTTCTTCGAAATGGAGGAGAATCTTATCGCGCAGCGAGCGCAGGCCGGAACTCATCACAAAGAACGCGAAGCCGGGGCCCTGGTAGCTGGCGGTCTTACGCGCCATCAGGCATTCGTTGCCGGAGAGGACGCGCGTATCGGCGATGCCCACTAGTCCTTGTTCGACGTTAATCCCCAGACAAAATGTCATCGTTCTCCCCTCAGTTCGATGCCTTCGCTAAGGCCTCGTTCCGCAATTACCGTATCGACCGCTCTCTGACGGTCGCGGCTCCGTTGCGCAATCGGATCCGCGACCGTCAGAGAGCGCTTGCGCCGGCTGGACTGGCCATTCCGCGATCAGTTCTCACGCCCACGCCCTCGCGCCTTCGGGGTGCTGGGCAAAAAAATCGTTCCCGATACACTCATCGATTGTATTCATTTTCGTTTCGAGGTTGTCGAAAAATTCGTGCAGGCCGCCTTCGAGGATGGCCTCCACGCGGGCAAAGTCCAATTCCGAGCGTAGCAGGCCGACGCGCTGTTCGGACGCGCAGGAGAAGCCGCCGCGGGGCGTGCCCGTGATGGCGTGCAGCGCCTCGTCGGCCCGGCCGATGGAGTAGCGCACGGCGCGCGGGAATTCGCCGTCCAGCAGTAGAAACTCGACGATGCGGTCCGGCGCGATGCGGCCGTACTTCTTGCGGTACATTTCAAACCCGCTGACGCTCTTCAGCAGCGCCGCCCACTGCACGTCGTCGAACGGGGTACCGATGTCGGCCACCGATGGCAGCAGGATGAAGTACTTCACATCCAAAACGCGCGTGGTCTTGTCGGCGCGCTCGAGAAGTCGGCCGAGCGAAATGAACTGCCAGGCTTCGTTATGGCTGGCGGTCGAGTGCGTGATGCCTTCGAACAGGTGGCATCCCATGCGCACGGCGTGGCAGAAGTCGGGCAGCGATTCGGGAACCGCCTTGCGCGCCTCGGAAGTGATCATCAAATAGAGCGAGTTGATCTGCTGCCACATTTCCGAGGAAATGGTCTCGCGCACGGAGCGTGCGTTTTCGCGCGCGGAGAGGATGCAGGAGTAAATCGAATTCGGATACTCGGCGTCGAAGGCCAGGAAGCGCACCGCGTTCTGCTGGGTGGCCTCGCCATAGCGCTTGGCGAACAGCGCGCGGTCGCCGGTGGTATTGATGATGGGCTGCCACTGACTCGAGAAGACGCCGGGCAGATCGAGCATCAGGTTGTGATTGACGTCGAGGAAGCGCGCCACGTTTTCGGCGCGCTCAATGTAGCGCGCCATCCAGTAGACGGAATCGGCAACGCGGCTCAACAGCGGTTGGGCGAGTGTGATCATGACTTGCCTCCGGATGCGAGCACCCAGGTATCCTTGCTGCCGCCGCCTTGCGACGAGTTGACCACCAGCGAGCCCTTCTTCATGGCCACGCGCGTAAGGCCGCCAGGCAGCACGGAGATTTCCTTGCCGCACAGGACGTAAGGGCGCAGATCCACGTGGCGGCCTTCGAAATGGTCGTCGACGATGGTGGGCGCGCGGGAAAGCGCGAGAGTGGGCTGTGCAATATAGTTGCGCGGATTGGCTTGGATGCGAGTCGCGAATTCCTCGCACTGGGCCTTGGTCGAGTGCGGCCCGACCAGCATTCCGTAACCGCCCGATTCGTTGGCGCTTTTGACGACCAGCTCCGGCAGGTGTTCCAGTACGTACTTTCTGTCTTCGTCGCGCCAGCATAGATAGGTGGGCACGTTGGGCAGGATCGCGTCGCCGCCATCGTAATAGCGGATCATGTCGGGAACGTAAGAGTAAATGACCTTGTCGTCGGCCACGCCGTTGCCGGGCGCGTTGGCCAGGGCGACGCGGCCTGCGCGGTAGGCGGCCATCAGCCCTGGCACGCCCAGCATCGAATCGGCGCGGAAGACTTCCGGGTCCATAAAATCGTCGTCCACGCGGCGGTAGATCACATGGACGCGCTCCAGGCCCTTGGTCGTGCGCATAAAAACGTCGCCACCCGAAACCACCAGGTCGCGCCCTTCCACCAGTTGCACACCCATCTGCTGCGCCAGAAAACTGTGTTCGAAGTACGCCGAGTTGTAAGTGCCCGGCGTGAGCAGCACCACGCGCGGATTCTGTTCGCCGGGCGCGAGCGATTCCAGCATCTCGAGCAGGCGGCTCGGATACTCGTTGACCGGCCGCACCGACAGGCCTTCGAACACGGCGGGGAAGATGCGCTTCAGCACCTCGCGGTTTTCCAGCACGTAGCTGACGCCGGATGGAACGCGCAGGTTGTCTTCCAGCACGTAGAAACGGCCGTCGCGATCGCGCACCAGGTCGGTTCCGACGATGTGGCACCAGACACCCCAGGGCGGATTCAGGCCGTGGCACTGCTTGCGATAGCTGGCGGCGGAAAGGATCACGTCGGCCGGAATGACGCCGTCCTTGAGAATCTTCTGCTCGTGATAGATATCGTCGATGAAGGCGTTGAGGGCGTGGATGCGCTGCGTCAGGCCGCGTTCGATGACCTCCCACTCGGCGGCGGCGATGATGCGCGGGATCAGGTCGAAAGGGAAAATGCGCTCCGCCCCGGCCGTATCGCCGTACACATTGAACGTGATGCCCATTTGCAGCAGCAGTTGCTCGGCGGCGCGCTGATAGCGCAGCAGGTGGCCATCGGAAAGGCTTTCGATGGTATCCACCAACAGGCGGACGTGCGGCCGCGGCGTGCCGTCGTCCTCAAACATCTCGTCGTAGAAGCCTTCGGTTCGATACGCGGAGAACCGCACGGTACGCTCCCGTACAAACAAAGTTAATAACCATGCTCGCCAAATCCGCGCCCAAAGGGAAACCGAAAAATTTTATGGCGCTGATTCGGGATTTGGATGGGCGGAGGGCAGCGGCGAGGAAATGACGGGCAAGCTAAAGCATGCCCCACCAGCGCATTGCGCACCGTAGGTGGGGCATGCTTTAGCTTGCCCGAATGATCGGACATGATACGCCTGCCATGAGTCTCCGATTTCGCTGCGCCTGGCGCCGGAGCAGATCGCCGCGGCGAAGCACATCGCAGCCGGGAAGTCGGTAGGCTACCAGACGCAACTGCGGATGTGGATCGGCGAGGGCATCCGGCGAGAGGGGAAGCGGGCGCAGGTTTCGGGCGAGCGTCGCGCGAGACGCGCCTGACCGCGTGGCCCTTGACTTGCTCCGTTGCTCGATTTGTTCTACGTTGAAATCGCTATGATTGACGGGATCGGAATTTCCGGTTATCGCAGTTTCGGCTCAGAGGAAGTTGTCCGGATCGGCGAGTTGTCTCGGATCGACATCTTCATAGGCAAGAACAACTGCGGCAAGTCGAATATTCTGAGGTTCGTGAAGCTCGTGGCGGATCTCGTCGCGACTACAGGGGCTGTCCCGGAATCGCGGATGGTAGGCCAACTGGACTACTGCCTCGGCGACACTGCAAGGAAAATATCGGTAGGCGTCCAGGTCAAGAAAGGCGGCTTTTCGGACGCAGCCTATTCCCGGATGACAGGGGCATTCAAGAAGGCGGGTGTGGCGTTCCCCGAGAGCTTTGGCGACGCGCCGTGGTTTGACTTCGAGATCCCAAACGTCAGCGTGCCCTCCGGGGAGGGTTTGTCGCGCTGGAAAGCTCAAGTCAGACAGGAGTGTGACGTCTTCGCAATCCAGCGGCTCATAGCCGAGATGCGCGGGTATGAGGGCGGCTCTGCTGATCAACGGGTGACTGACATCGCGCAAACGCTGCACGATATGGCGAAACCGCACCTGACGGCTCGCTTTGTCGATGCGTTTCGGCGGATCTCGGATACCGGCGATGACAAGTTGTCTGGTGCCGGCCTGATAAAGGAATTGCGTCAGTTGCAGTCGCCGGTGCGTTCACAGTACGAGGCCAGCAAGGCCAGATTCGCCAAGATAGTCGGCTTTGTTCGTACGGTGCTCGGGGAACCTAAAGCGGAGCTCGAGATTCCTGCCGAGAAGGACGAGATTTACGTAACCATAGGAGGGAAACTGCTTCCTCTTGAATCCCTGGGCACAGGAATTCACGAGGTGATCATACTGGCCGCTGCGGTGACCCTTGTCGATCACGTCGTGTTCTGCGTAGAGGAACCCGAGATCCATCTGCATCCCGAGCTACAGCGGAAGTTCGCGCGATATATAGCAGAGAACACCAAGAACCAGTACCTGATCGCATCCCATTCCAACGCCTTTATCGATTTGCCAGATGTAAACACTTACAGGTGCTGGCTTGAAGGTGGACGCACGAAGGTCGAGCTGGCGTCACAGGCTTCTGACAAGCATGCAATCCTGGTTGATCTCGGATATAGGCCCAGCGACCTGCTCCAGGCTAACTACGTCGTCTGGGTGGAGGGCCCGTCGGATCGCATTTACATCAATCACTGGATCGCGGCCAAGGCACCTGACCTAGTAGAGGGCCTGCACTACGCGATCATGTTTTACGGCGGGCGGCTGCTCTCACACCTCTCCTACGATGAACCGGCCGCGCCCCACGCGGATTCCAGGCTGGATGATTTTATCCGCCTGGCTCGCTTAAACAGGGACGCGTGCATCGTGATTGACAGTGATCGCGATGCTGCTGAGACGGCACTGAACCAGACGAAGCAGCGAATCATTGAGCAGTTCGAGAAAGCTTCGTGTCTCACATGGGTCACTGAAGGACGAACAGTCGAGAACTACGTGCCCGAACCCCTGCTGAGTCGTGCGGTGAACGCGGTCCACCCCCACGCCGAGGACACACCCACGTGGGGACAATTCGTAGACCTGACACGCCGAGGCGAGAACAAACGGATCGACAAGGTCGCGGTTGCCCGCGCCGTCACAAGGGAAGAGGCGGACCTTTCAGCACTTGATCTGGACTCCGTCGTAACCCAGCTCGTTGAGCGGATCAAACGGCGGAACTCTTGACGAACGATGGCGAGACCGGATGGTTGAGCGCCGGCCCCCAAGAGCCTCAGCAGCGTCCGCCCGAACCGCAGCGTCAGCAGCGGAGCGTTCAGCCCTCCAGCGCCTTTCTGGACACAGAAGCTGGCACCCCAGTCTCGTCTTACTTAATCTCCACCTCATCGACAAAGAACTCGAACTTGCCTAAGCCGCCGGGGCCCAGGAAGGCGATGCCGGTAAGATCGTGGCCGTCTGTGCCTAGGCTCTCTAGCGAGAACGTGTACTGCTTCCACTTTGGCGTGGCGGTGAAGCCGCGGAAGATTGGCATCTCGCCTTTGCTTTCGGTGAAGATCCAGAGGCGGCAGCTCTTACCGTCGCCTTTGGCCCAGAAGCTGAAGTTCTTCTTGCCGGAGAGATCGGCGGGCTGCATCATGCCGGGGCCGGGCGAGAATAGGGCGCCGGCGAAGACCATGCCCGCGCCTTTGACGTTTTCTCCGGCCACTCGCATGGCTCCCTTGGTTCCGTTGGCGCCGCCGGCGACGGCGTCCATGGTCGCGGTCGAGGTGCCGCCCATCAGTCCGTCGGTGAACACGATCCAGGAACCGTAGTTGGCGGCGATTGTGAGATCGTCGAAAGTGCCGACCACGCCGGATTCGGAACCTCTCGGGCGCGTCGCGGCGGGCGTGCCGGCCTGGCCGTTCAGATCGACCACCGTGAGCGCAACGCTCTTCGTGTCCGCAGAGCTGGCGCCGACCATCACATCGAAGATTCCCGGCTCGACCACGCGGTGCATGTCGGTGTTCAAGATGGAGAGCTTGTCCGCGTTAATGGTGAATTCGACGGCGCGCTTCTCTCCCGGCTTCAGGGTGATGCGCTCGAAGCCTTTCAACGACAGGACGGGCTGCGTGACCGATGCCACGCGCTGGTGCAAATACAGTTGCGGAACCTCGTCACCTTCGCGCGAACCGGTGTTGGTGACATCCACGCGCACTTTGGCCACACCACCGACGCTAATTTGCGCCGGCTCGACGCGCAGGTTTTCGAACTGGAATGTGGTGTAACTCAGGCCGTAGCCGAATGGAAAGAGGGGCTTTCTGGTGCTGAACGCATAGGTACGGTCGTCGGTCGGTTTGTGATTGTAGAAATCGGGCAAGGCGCCGACGGTGTGGGGAAACGTGATGGGCAGCTTGCCGCCCGGATTGACGTCGCCAAAAAGCACCTCGGCCGCGGCCGTTCCGCCTTCCTGTCCGAGATACCAGCCCTCGACGATGGCCGGCACGTGCTCGGCAATGTAGTTGATGGAGAGCGGCCTGCCGTTGAGCAGGAAGACGACGGTGGGCGTGCCGGTTTCGACCACTGCCTTGACCAGATCGTTCTGCGCGCCGAGCAGGTCGAGCGAATCGCGATCGCCCAAGTGCATCTCCGCCCAGGCTTCGCGGTTGGTGCTTTCATTTTCGCCGACCACCAGGATGGCGACGTCGGCTTTGCGCGCCAGCTCGACCGCGGCAGCGACTTTTTCCACCTGCGCCGCCGGGTCGGCCAGCTGGACGCCGTTGGCCGACCAGCCGCGCCAGCCCTGCTTGGCGTTGGTGATCTGGCAGCCCTCGGCATAAACCACTTTGGCGGATGAGCCCACGCGCGCGCGAATGCCATCGAGCAGGCTGACGCCGTGTCCCGGCTCCCGGGCGTAACCGCCCACGTGGACATCGGCGGCGTTGGGGCCGATGACGGCGATGGTTTTGAGCTTGGCGAGATCGAGCGGCAGCATACTCTTCTCGTTCTTGAGCAGGACGACGGACTTCCGTGCGGCCTCGACGGCCAGCTTGCGATGCTCGGGGCCGCTGGTGATCTTCTCGGTATAATCCGGATCGACATAAGGATCGTCGAACAGGCCGAGGCGGAACTTGGCGGCTAGCACGCGGCCGGCGGCGCGATCCACCAGGCTTTCCGGAACGGCGCCCGCCTTGACCTGGTCGGTCAGGGTGCGATAAACGCTACCGTCGGAAAGGTCGAAGTCGACTCCCGCTGCCAGCGCGAGGCGCGCGGCTTCGGACATGTTGGCGGCCACGTGGTGGCCTTGGACCAGCATCTGCAGGCCGCCGCCGTCGGAGGTGATGTAGCCGCCGAAGCCCCACTCCTGGCGCAGCACGCGGTCGAGCAGCCAGTGATTGATGTGCGACGGGACGCCGTCAATCTCGTTGTAGGAAGCCATGACGCTGCCCACGTGGGCTTCCTGGACGGCGGCCTGGAAGGGGATTAGGAAGTTTTCGCGGATGATGCGTTCGGAATAATTGCCGGGCGCGGCGTTGGTGCCGCCTTCGGGCTGGCCATGCACGGCGAAGTGTTTGGCAGTGGCCAGAACGTGGTGATGGCCGATGTGGAACTCGTCGCCCTGCAAGCCGGTGACGGCGGCGACGGCCATGCGCGATGCGAGATAGGGGTCTTCGCCGTAGGTCTCCTCGGTGCGGCCCCAGCGCGGATCGCGTGCCAGGTCGAGCACCGGCGTGAACACCTGGGCGACGCCGGCGGAGCGGGCTTCATCGCCGGCCGCCGAGAAGACGCGGCGGACCAGGGCGGGATCGAAGGTGCTGGCCAGCGCGAGAGCTTGCGGGAAGCTGGTGCTGCCGTCGCTCATGAAACCGTGCAGCGCTTCACCCATGAACAGCCAGGGAACGCCGAGCGGGGTTTTCTCGCGCAAATAACGCTGGACGGCGTTGCGCAGGATCGCAAGCTGGCGCGGCGAGAACTCCGAGACTTGATCGCCGCCGGGGCTGCGGAAGGCGAGGTTGGCCTGGTCGGGGCGGTAGGTGCCGGTCGTATCGAGCAGGGAAACGTGCGGATTGAACCTACTGCAAAGTTCGGCGACCTTCTCTTCCAGCGTCATGCGGCTCAACAGGTCCGCCACGCGCTCGTCGATGGTCAGCTTGGGATCGCGATATTTCGGCGCGGCGGCCGGTTGGCTCCAGGCGTTTAGCGCGAAGAGAGAGGCGAGGCTCAGAACGGCCGGAATGAAGATGTTTCGAAGGCGACGTGGCATTTCGTTTCTCCTGTTGAGTGGCGTGGCAGTTGGGCACACGACTCGATCTGCGGCGGGCAGACCCACTCGAATGGCTACACAGCTTACCGCGCAAAATTCCAGAGCGGACATATCTATTGTCGGCCGGCGGCGGCTGGCTCGGCAGTCACCATGGTACAACCGGGCGGAGGAAGAGCGACGAACGATCACGGGCGGGTCACGACGGTCTTCTTTCGCCCCTTTCCGGGGCTACGTTATTGGGTTCGAGGTACCCAGTGCTGACCGCACGGGGCTACTCTCTTTCGCCCCCGCGGGGCTCGCTGTGGTCGCTTCGTTTGGCCACCGATGGTCTCGCCGGTGCGGTAGCGGCTGGCGTCTGTATTTTTTGCTTGACAAGTGGTTCATTCAAACGGATGATTAAAGCAGTCGAATGAGTGACACGCGACTCCGGATTCTCGATACCGCCGAACGGCTGTTTGGCGAGGAAGGCTACAAAGCCGTTTCTCTGCGCCGCATTACGGCCGCTGCCGCAGTCAATCTGGCGTCGATCCACTACCATTTTGGATCAAAAGAAGAGTTGCTGGATGCCCTGGTGGAACGCCGGGCTACGCCCGTGAATGAGGAACGGATGGAGGGGTTGCGGCGGCTGAAGGAAGCGGCCGGGCCGAATCCGATAGCGTTGGAGGATCTGCTGGAAGCGTTCATGGCTCCGGCGTTTCATTCGGCTGACAAGAGCCCGGAGTGGGCCAGGCTGATGGGCAGACTGCACGCCGAGGGCGTCATGCCGGCCGTTGGCCGCAAGCACTTTGGCCCAACCGGGGCGCAGTTCGTCGCCGAGATGCGGCGCACGCTGCCGGAACTGCCGGCAGACGAGTTGGCATGGCGGTCGTTTTTTGCGGTGGGCGCGATGGCACACGCGTTGAGCGCGCCGCCGCACGAGCTTATGGGGAACTCGAGACCGGAACCGCCGAGTGAATTGGCGCGGCGCGTGGTGGCTTTCTTGAGCGGCGGATTCCGGGCGCCGGTGGCGTCCCGCGAAAAGGTTGAGGTGAAGCGATGAAGGTGGCGTGGATACTGTTGATGGCGATGCCCGCGCTGGCCCGCGCAGCGGACACGGAGCCCGCGCCGGTCGAGCTGACTTTGAAGCGTGCGGTGGAGGTGGCGATTTCCGCCCAAGGCAACACCAATATCCAGCTTTCGGGCGAATCGCTGAAGCAGGCGCAGTCGCGGGCCTTGCAGGCGCGTGCCGCGCTGCTGCCGGATCTCGAGGGCGCATTCAGCGACCGAAGCCAGACGGAGAACCTGGCGGCCGAGGGATTGACCAGCATCCATCTGCCGATTGCCGGTTTCAGCTTCCCGGAATTCGTCGGGCCGTTTTCCACCACCGATGCGCGCCTTTCAGTGCAGCAAAGCGTGTTCGATTTCGCTTCCATCCGGCGCTTTCAGGCCTCCAAGGCCGGGGTATCGGCCGCGACCCAGGAGTTGGACAGCACGGCGGAAACGGTGGCCGCGCAAGTAGCGCGCGCGTACCTGGCGGCAGTGCGCGCCGATGCCGACGTGGATACCGCGAACGCCAACGTGACGCTGTCCGACGCGGTGCTGACGCAGGCCGAAAACCAGAAGAAAGCGGGCACAGGAACCGGCATCGAAATCACACGCGCCAAAGTGCAACTCGCCAACGACCGGCAGCATTTGCTGGTGGCAGACAACACGCGGCGCAGCGCGCACCTGGAATTGCTACGCGTGATGGGCGTTCCGCTCGGGACCGAAGTGCGGCTCACCGACAAGCTGGGGTACGTGCCGGTGGACGCGGTGACCATGGAACAGGCCAAGGCGCAGGCGCTTCAGGCGCGGCCGGATTTGAAAGCGCAGCAGCAGCGGGAAGAGAACGCGCGGCTTTCCGCCAGCGCCGTGAAAATGGAGCGGCTGCCCACGCTCGCCGCATTCGGCGACTACGGCTCCAGCGGCAGCGCACTCGACAACAGCTTGCCCACGCGCACCTATGGCATTTCGCTGAAAGTTCCTTTGTTCGATGGCGGGCGGCGCGACGCACGGCGTGGCGAGGCGGCCAGTCTCTACCGCTCCGAGCAAGTGCGCACGGGCGATTTGAAACAGCAGATCGAGCTGGATGTGCGGCTGGCGCTGGACGGATTGCGGTCCGCGGAGGACCAGGTGAAGGTCGCCAAGGAAGGCCTTGAGTTGGCCGATAGCGAACTCACACAGGCGCGCCGCCGCTATGACGCAGGCGTCACCAACAGCTTGGAAGTGACCGACGCGCAGACCCGCCTCGAACGGGCGCGCGACAACGAAACCCAGGCGCTCTACAACTACAACGTGGCGCGCATCGACCTGGCGCAGGCCATGGGCAACATGCGGAGAAGCATTCCATGAAAAAGATACTGATACCCGTGGTGGTCGTGCTGGTTGCGGCCGGAATCGCGGTCTATGCGTTTCACGGATCGGGGCGGGACGCGAACGGCCGCATCCTGGTCTCCGGCAACATCGAGCTGACCGAAGTCAACATCGGCTTCAAGACCGCCGGGCGGCTCATCGAGCGCACCGTGGATGAGGGCGATCTGGTCAAGAAAGGCCAGTTGATCGCGCGCCTGGACCGCGACCAATTGACGGCCCAGCGCGAAAGCCTGACCGCGGCGCTGTCGTTGGCGCAGGATCAACTGGCGGAGGCGGATACCTCGCTCGCCTGGGAGAAGGAGACACTGTCGGCCGACATCGAGCAGCGGCGCGGCGACCTGGCCGCCACCGAGGCTCGCCTGGCGGAGATGAAGAACGGCTCCCGTCCGCAGGAGATCCAGGAGGCCAAGGCAGCCGTGGATGCGGCGCAATCCGAGTTCGATCGCGCCAAGAAAGACTGGGACCGCGCGCAGACGCTATTCAAGAACGACGACATCTCCGCTTCGCAGTACGACGAATTCCGCAATCATTGGGAGAGCGCCGACGCCGCCTTGAAGCAGGCCAACCAACGCGCCGCGCTGGTGTTCGCGGGACCGCGCGTGGAGCAGGTGGATGGCGCCGCGGCGCAGGTGGTACACGCGCGCGGCGCGCTCAAAATGGCGGAGGCCAACGCGCTCGAGATGAAACGCCGCGAACAGGAACTGACCACGCGCCGCGCCGAAATCGACCGCTCCCGCGCCAACATCGCGCAGGTGGACGCGCAACTCGCCGACACGCTGGCGGCGTCGCCGGTGGATGGCGTGGTGCTGGTGAAATCCGCCGACGTTGGCGAAGTGCTGGCCGCCGGCGCAACCGTGGTCACGATCGGCGACATCGGGCATCCCTGGCTGCGCGCATACATCAACGAAACCGATTTGGGCAAAGTGAAATTGGGATCGAAAGTGCGCATCACCACGGACTCCTATCCCGGCAAGTCTTACGACGGGCGGGTGAGCTTCATTTCCTCCGAGGCCGAGTTCACCCCCAAGCAGATACAGACGCAGGAAGAGCGCGTCAAGCTGGTGTACCGCATCAAGATCGACGTGGACAATCCGCGGCAAGAGCTGAAATCGAACATGCCGGCCGACGCCGAGATTGTGCTGGAGTAAAGGGGCGGCAATGGGTTGTCCAATCGCCCGGAACCGCTTCGTTGAGAATCGCGCCGCGGGGCGGGAAGAAAGGCCGAGACGACTCTCGGCTCAGCCGGCTTGACAGGCGGCGCCACGGTGCACCGCGGCCGGGCGGCACGGGTATCGGGTCAGGAGCTCTCAGCGGAGATCGAGAAAGAAGCCATGCAGCCCATCATTCAAACCACCGGTCTGACGCGCCGCTTCAGCGACATGACGGCGGTGGACCATCTGGATCTGTCCGTGGAGCAGGGCGAAATCTTCGGCCTGGTGGGACCGGATGGAGCGGGCAAGACCACTACACTGCGCCTGCTCTGCGGGTTGCTCGATCCTACCGAGGGCAGCGCCCGAGTGGCCGGGTTTGACGCCGCCCACCAATCGCAATCGGTAAAGGATCGCATCGGGTACATGGCGCAGCGGTTCGGGCTGTACCAGGACCTCAGCGTCCAGGAGAACATGAATTTCTACGCCGACCTGTTCGGCATCCTGGGCGCGGAGCGCGCCAAGCTGAGCGCGGACCTGCTAAGAATGACGCGCATGGAGCCGTTCCGCCAGCGGCAGGCCGGCAAACTTTCCGGCGGCATGAAACAGAAGCTGGCGTTGATGTGTACGCTGCTGCATCGCCCGCAAATCCTGTTTCTGGATGAGCCGACCAACGGTGTGGACCCGCTGTCCCGCCGCGATTTCTGGGCCATCCTCTATCAGTTGCTGAAAGACGGCATCACGATTCTGATGACCACGGCGTATCTGGACGAAGCCGAGCGCTGCAACCGCGTCGGCCTGATGTATAAAGGACGGCTGATCCACTGCGATACGCCGGAGGCGCTGAAGCGCCAAGCCGGCGTGGAAACTCTCGAAGGTGTATTCGTCAAAGGCGTGCATGCCGCCGAGGCGCTGGAGGCCGTATGAGCGTTTGGGCGCGCGACCTGGTGAAGACGTTCGGCGATTTCGTGGCGGTGGATCACGTGACGCTCGAGGTGGAGCGCGGCGAAATCTTCGGCTTTCTGGGACCCAATGGGGCAGGGAAGTCCACCACCATCCGAATCCTCTGCGGGCTGATCACTCCCACCTCCGGTCTCGCGCTGGTGAACGGCATCAACGTAGCCGAAGATCCCGAACAGGTGCGGCGCAACCTGGGCTACATGTCGCAGAAGTTCTCGCTCTACGACGATCTGACGGTGGAGCAGAACATCGACTTCTTCGCCGGCCTGTACGGTGTGCCGCGCGCGCGCCGCAATGAGCGCAAGGATTACGCGCTCGAAATGGCACGGCTCACCGAACGGCGCAGTGCGCTGACTGGATCGCTCTCCGGCGGCTGGAAGCAGCGGCTGGCGCTCGGCTGCGCAATCCTGCACGATCCGCCCGTCCTGTTCCTGGACGAGCCGACCTCCGGCGTGGACCCGATCGTGCGGGGCGTCTTCTGGGACCTGATTCGGGGCCTCGCGAAGACCGGCCACACGGTCCTGGTCAGCACCCATTACATGGACGAGGCCGAATACTGCAACCGGCTGGCGCTGATGCACCGCGGCATGGTAATCGCGCTCGGCGCGCCGGCAGAGTTGCGGCAGCGGCCTAGCGCGCACAGCTTGCTGCGCCTGGATAGCACGCAGCCGCTGGAGACGATGCGCGCCCTGGAAGATCTCCCCGGCGTCGTGGATGTCGCGGTCTTCGGCGGAGGTCTGCACGTGACGGTGGACGATCCGGAAGCCACCGCCGAACGGATCCGCGGCAAACTGGCCGCGGCCGGCATCGAGGTGCGGCGCCTGGAGAAGATTCTGCCCTCGCTCGAAGACGTGTTCGTGTCGATGATCGAAGGCGAAGAGCGGAGGGCCGCGTGAGCTACCGGCGCATGCGTGCGGTCTTCGTCAAGGAGTTGCACCACATCACGCGGGACAGCCGCAGTCTGCTGCTGGCGCTGGCCATGCCGGTGATGATGCTACTGCTCTATGGTTACGCGCTGAGCCTGGACGTGGATCATATTCCAGCCCTGGTGTACGATCAGGACGGCACTTCCGCCAGCCGCGACCTGGTGCGCGAGTTCCAGGGCTCGCGGTTCTTCGATATTCGGGGATTCGCGAGCGGTTACCCGCAAATCGAGCGCGATATCAATTTCAGCCGGATACTGATGGGCGTTGTGATCCCGCGCGATTTCGGACACGACCTGGAATCCGGCCATGGCGCCGAGGTGCAACTACTCATAGATGGCAGCGATTCGAACACTTCCTCGATCGCTATCGGTTACGCCGAAAGCATCGTGCAGATGTACTCCGCCAGCGTACGCGTGCGCAACGTGGCGCCGCCCCGGCCACCAGCGGTCGAGGCCCGTATGCGCGTCTGGTACAACAGCTCGCTCGAATCGAAGAACTACGTGGTGCCGGGGCTGATCGCGGTGATTCTGATGATTCTCGCCGGCCAGTTGACTTCGCTCACCATCGCCCGCGAATGGGAAATGGGGACCATGGAGCAGCTTCTTTCCACGCCGCTGCGTCCGAGCGAAATGCTGGTGGGCAAGATGATGGCCTACTTTGTGGTGGGTCTGGTGGATTCGGCGATCGCGCTGGTCGTGGCGGTGACCGTTTTCACTGTGCCGTTCCGCGGCAGCATTCTGCTGCTGACTGTTTCCACCTGCCTGTTCCTGTTCGGCGTGCTGTGTTGGGGCATTTTCATTTCGGCGGGATGCCGGTCGCAGGTGCAGGCTTATCAAATGGGCATGTTAAGCACCTTCCTGCCCGGGTTTCTGATGTCCGGTTTTGTCTTCGCCATCGATACCATGCCGAAAGTCATCCAGGTGTTCAGCGTGATCGTGCCCGCGCGTTATTTCGTGTCGATTCTCAAGTCGCTGTTCCTGAAAGGGGTCGGCATCAGCGCCATCTGGGACCAGATGCTGTTCCTTGTCATCTTCGGCGCGCTCGTGTTCTGGCGGGCGGCGCGAAAGTTGAAAGGGCAGAAGGTGGCATAACATGTGGGAACGTATCGGCGTGATGCTGCGCAAGGAATTCTTTCAAGTGTGGCGGGAGCCGCGCATGCGGATGCTGCTGTTCCTCCCTCCGCTCATCCAATTGGTGGTGTTTGGTTACGCCGTGACGCTGGACGTGGACCATGCGCGCATCGGCTGGATGGACATGGATCATACGCCGGAAAGCCGCGCGCTGCGGGCGCGCTTCGAAGGTTCCGGCCGTTTCGACGTGACCGCCATCGCACGAAGCGAGCAGGACGTGCAGCGCCTGCTCGACCGCAGCGAGGTGCACGCCGTGGTTGCGGTGCTGCCGGGATTCGCGCGCGACCTTGCCCAGCGGCGCACCGCACAGGTTCAGGTGCTGCTCGACGGCACCAATTCCAACACCGCGTCTCTGGTCTCCGCCTACGCGGGCCAGGTGATCGACGATTTTTCGGCCGACGTCTCCCCGGCGCAGCACAAGAACCAGCAGACCATCAGCCTGATGATTCGCGGACCGGGTCAGGCCGTCGGCCGGCGGCTGGGGCAGGTCGCCAGCGGCACGCGCGTCTGGTTCAATCCCGATCTGCGCAGCCGCAACTATTTCGTGCCCGGCGTGGCGGCCAACATTCTGCTGATGGTCACGCTGATGCTCACCGCGCAGGCCATCATCCGCGAAAAGGAAATCGGCACGATGGAGCAGTTGATGGTGACGCCGCTGCGCCCCATCGAGCTGATGCTCGGCAAGACCATTCCGTTCGCCGTTGTCGGCATGATCAACATGGTGATGGTGACGCTGGCCGCAATCGTGATTTTCCGGATTCCCTTCCGCGGCAATTTTTTCCTGCTGCTGTTCTGCGCCGCGTTGTTCCTGATGACCGCGCTGGGGGCCGGCTTGTTTCTGTCCACCATCTCGCGCACGCAGCAGCAAGCCAATATGGGCTCGTTCTTCTTCACCACGCCGTCGTTCATGTTGAGCGGCTTCACTTTCCCCATCCGCAACATGCCGGTGGTGGTGCAGTATCTGACCTACCTCAACCCGTTGCGCTATTTCATGGAGATCGTGCGCGGGGTGTTTATCAAGGGCGTCGGTGTCGCCGTCCTCTGGCCGCAAATGCTGGTGCTGACCGTTTTCGGTGCCACCGTGCTGACGTTAAGCGCCGTGCGTTTCCATAAGACGCTGGATTAGGCATTCGCACCGCAGGGCGATCCCGGGCGCGATGCCGACTCGTTACCTACCGGGCCCGTAGCTTGGGGCGTAGTTGCCCTCGAGCTCGATTTTCAATATAGTTGTGGTCCTGGACAAACTATCCGACGAGGAGACACCGCCGTCCCCTGGGAATGAGCACGCTCCTCGGACAGTCCACGTTTCAAGGTAGATCAAACTGTCATGTGCTTGAGAATTCTGAAAGATGGCCGCAGGGTGCGCGGGGCATGGAGCAACTGCTCTGGCCCCGGGGCCATCCCCTTGTCGCGCTCGATGCTCGGCGCCAGTCAGGATGCCGGGACCACCTGGTCGCATGTACGATCCGAGTGTTCAGCGGCGCGACCGTGCCGGCCCGCAAACTCCGTCGCGATTACGCGCAATGGACTGATTCGGGCCGCGGTCTGCAGTTTCTTCCTGCAGGCATCTCTATTCGGCTTAGGTCAACAGAGCTATGTTTCAACCACCCCGGGTCCTGGCGAGTTTCCAATTGTCCACGACAAGTCTGTCGCGGCAGTTTACGTAGACCCGAGCGACTTCCCGGGCGTCGCCAGAGCCGCGAATAGCCTTTGCGGCGATCTTGCCCGTGTCACGGGCTTGACGTCGCCGCGGGCTCTTAGTGCGCGCGCGACAATCATCGCCGGCACGATCGGTAAGAACGCGATCGTCGATCGGCTGATTCTTGAACGGAGAATCGACGTTTCCGGGATAGTGGGCAAGTGGGAATCGTTCCTGATTCAAGTTGTGCCTCATCCGCAGCCCGGTGTCGACTCCGCGCTGGTGATTGCCGGCAGCGACAAGCGCGGAACCATTTACGGGATTTACGATCTCTCGGAAGAGATCGGAGTGTCGCCCTGGTATTTCTGGGCCGACGTGCCGGTGGTGCATCGCGACGCACTGTTCGTGCGGCCGGGGCGTTACGTGGAGGGAGAGCCGGCGGTTAGATACCGGGGCATATTCTTGAACGACGAAGCGCCGGCTCTTTCCGGTTGGGTGAAGGCAACCTACGGGAATTACAACCACGAGTTTTACGAAAAGGTGTTCGAACTCCTTCTGCGGTTGAAGGCGAATTACCTGTGGCCCGCGATGTGGAACAACGCATTCAACGAGGACGATCCGCTCAGCGCCAAACTCGCGGACGAATACGGGATCGTGATGGGCACGTCCCATCATGAGCCCATGCTGCGCGCCCAGCAAGAGTGGAAGCGGCACGGGACAGGACCCTGGGACTACTCGCGGAATGCGGACGTCTTGCGCGCCTTTTGGGAGGAGGGCGTTCGCCGCAACAAGGATTACGAGAGCATCATCACGCTCGGCATGCGCGGCGACGGCGACATGCCCATGTCCCGGGAATCCAACACCGCGTTGCTGGAGCACATCGTTGCCGATCAGCGCAAGATTATCGCCGCCGAGGTGAATCCCGACGTCACCAAAGTTCCACAAGACTGGGCGCTCTACAAGGAAGTTCAGGAGTATTACGAGAAGGGCATGCGCGTCCCCGACGACGTGACGCTTCTGTGGTGCGACGACAACTGGGGCAACATCCGCCGCCTGCCGACAGCCGAGGAACGCAAGCGCAGCGGCGGCGCGGGCATCTATTATCACTTCGATTACGTCGGCGGACCGCGCAATTACAAGTGGATAGACACGAATCCGATTCCCAAGGTCTGGGAGCAGATGCACCTTGCCTTGGAATACGGCGCGGATCGCATCTGGATCGTCAATGTCGGCGATCTGAAGCCAATGGAGTTTCCCACCGAGTTCTTCTTGAGCCTGGCCCGCGCTCCGGCGCGCTGGCCAAAAGAGAAGCTTGAGGAGTTCACGAAGTTATGGGCCGCCAGAGAGTTCGGCCCGGCACACGCCGTGGAGATTGCCGATTTAATTGCGAAGACCCTGAAATACAATGGCCGCCGCAAGCCGGAGCTGCTCGAACCCGACACCTATAGTGTGATCGACTACCTGGAAGCGGACCGCGCCGTCGCGGACTACGATGCGATTGTATCCCGAGCGGAAGCGATCGGCCGCGAGTTACCGGCCGAGGCGCGGGATGCGTTTTTCGAGCTTGTCGTGCATCCGGCAAAGGCCAATGCAATCGTCACCGCGATGTACGTGGCGGCGGCCAAGAACCACCTCTATGCAGCTCAGGGCCGCGCCAGCGCCAATGAGATGGCGGAGCGGACGCGCGCGTTGTTTCAGGCCGACGCGGACCTGGCCACTTACTTCAACCACACGCTGGCGCACGGCAAGTGGGTCCACATGATGGACCAGACGCACATTGGCTACACGTACTGGCAGGAACCGCCGAAGAATACCATGCCGCCGGTCAACGAACTCGCTCTTCCGGAGGCGGCATCGATGGGCGTTGCCATCGAAGGATCGAGGGCTGCGTGGCCGGGTAGCGCGGCGTCGGCGGCGCTGCCTGCCTTCGGCGCATACAACCAGCCGCGGTATTTCATTGATGTGTTCAATCGCGGGCGGGCTCCTTTCGAATTCACAGCCACTGCCAGCGCTCCCTGGATCCGGCTGAGCGCGACGCACGGCTCCGTCGAAAGGGAAACACGCTTCTGGGTGAATGTCGATTGGGACAAGGCCCCTGCGGGATCGAACAAAGGCGTCGTCACCATCGAAGGCGCGGGGGCCGATCCCATCGCGATGGAAGTCGATGTCTTCAATCCGAAGCAACCATCGCAGGCGGAAATCGAAGGCTTCGTCGAAGCGTCCGGGTACGTGTCGATGGAGGCGGAGCATTACACTCGCAAGGTCGACGCGGGCCCGGTAACGTGGCAGCGCATCCCGGACTATGGCCGCACGCTCTCCGCTATGTCGATCTTTCCGGTCACTGCGGAAAGCGTGATGCCGCCTGCCAAATCGCCGGTCCTCGAGTATCGCATGTATCTCTTCGATGCCGGACCAGTCGAGGTCGAAGCGATTCTCTCACCGACGCTGAACTTCTATCCGGGGCGCGGACTGGAGTGCGCCCCCAAAGTGAGACGCGGAAATCAGGGACAGTTCTACACTGAATGGAGAACTGAACCTGATGAAGAAGAACCGAGTCTTTAGCTTAAAGTTCAAGGCAGATGCGGTTCAGCG
>Ga0181529_10000072_pt1 | contig 124619 bp, 110 predicted proteins | sample PEATcosm2014_Bin_36_FD_119763 | JGI IMG/M metagenome (GOLD analysis project Ga0181529, IMG submission 119763) | Peatland microbial communities from MTU Mesocosm Facility, Houghton, MI, USA - PEATcosm2014_Bin10_30_metaG | ecosystem: Environmental > Terrestrial > Soil > Wetlands > Peat | place...
ATGCCGCTGTATGGTTCCTGCGGGGACGTCTGCTCATCGATTCTCCTCTTCACAGCCATCTTAAGGCTGCGGGCGAGCAGAACCTCCACTTAAACCCCTGTCCGAATTTGCTGAACCAGCTCAGCTGGCTATCGTCGTCATTCACAAAATCCGTCCATACGGCAGGTAGACGGGATCCCAGACGTAGGCGCGGAGGCGCTCGCGGAGGGTTGCATTATCCACTGCTTCGGCGGTTCCGTCGGCGATAGCTTGTTTGGCAACGGCTTCGGCGATCACCAGGCTCACCTTACGGCAATCGGCGATGGGAGGCAGCAACGGAGCGTCCGGGTCCTGGATAGTGGGCGACATGCCGGCCAGGGCTTTGGCGGAGGCCATGATCATGGCGTCAGAAACCCGCGTAGACCGCGAGACAAGAATACCCAGCGCCAGGCCGGGGAAGATGAACGAGTTATTGACTTGCGAGATGCGCACCATCTTACCGTTGACCTCTACCGGCGGAAAGGGACTTCCCGTACCGACCAGTGCGCGGCCATAGCTCCAGCGGAGCAGATCGGCCGGCGTGGCCTCAGCCTTCGAAGTGGGATTCGAGAGCGGAAAGATAATCGGGCGAGCGGTAAGGCCGGCCATCTCGCGAACGATCTCCTCCGTAAACGCGCCGGTCTGAGCGGAGACGCCGACCAGCACCGTGACCCCGGCATTGCGCACTACATCGAGCAGTGAAATGGTGCATGGGCCGGAGGCTGAACTGGCCAGCTTCCATCCCGCGACATCGGCTCGTTTACGCAGCAGGGTCTCCTGGCCGGGGCGGACGCCCTCGCAACCTTCGATCAGCAGACCATAACGATTGAAGCTGTAGATGCGGCCGCGGGCCTGCTCTTCGGACAATCCTTCTTCTTTCATGGCTGCGATCAGGAGATCGCTGATGCCGATGCCGGCCGAACCAGAGCCGAACATGGCGATGGTCTGTTCCTTGAGAGGAAGGCCAGTGGCGCGGACGGCGGCCAGCAGAGTGCCGGTGGTGATGGCGGCGGTGCCCTGAATGTCGTCGTTGAAGGTGCAGAGCCGGTCGCGGTAGCGCCGGAGCAGGATGGCCGCGTTGACCCCGGCGAAGTCCTCCCATTGCAGCAGAATGTTAGGCCAGCGGCGCTGGACGGCGGTGACAAACTCCTCGATGAACTCGTCGTACTCCGGGCCGCGAACGCGCTTGTGCTGCCAGCCGATGTAGATGGGATCGTTGAGATGGGTTTCATTATCTGTGCCCACATCGAGCAGAATGGGCAGGCAGTGCTCAGGCGGGATGCCGCCCAGAGCGGTGTAGAGGGCCATCTTGCCGATGGGAATGCCCATGCCGCCGGCGCCTTGATCGCCCAGACCGAGGATGCGCTCGCCGTCCGAGACAACGATGCAGCGTATTTCGTCAAAGCGCGGTTCGGCGAGGATCTGTTCTATGCGGTTTTTATGGGTATAGCTAAGAAAGAGGCCGCGGGGCCTGCGCCAGATCTCGCTGAAGCGCTGGCAGCCCTCTCCCACCGTCGGCGTGTAGACGATCGGCAGCAACTCCTCGGTGTAGTGCTCAATCAGCGAATAGAAAAGGGTCTCGCAGTTGTCCTGCACGTCGCGCATATTGCTGTACTTCAAAAAATTAGTATCGCGGCCGTCCAGAACCCTCTTGCGGCGCTCCCGCTGGTCTTCAAGGGTTCCGATGTGGGGCGGCAGGAGTCCGTGCAGGCCGAAGGCGTCGCGCTCCTCTTCTGTAAAGGCAGTACCCTTGTTGAGCCGGGAGTTCAGAAGCAGTTCAATCCCATGAAGACGGGTCCGGACCACGCTGTGATTTGCCTGCTTTGCCTGGGATTCCTCACTCATTGCAACTTTCTCCTTACGCGGATGCTTCCGCCCTGATCGTGGGCAAAATCTTATGCTATCGCCCGAAGACGGCAATCTCCTGTTGCGTACGTCACAGATGATGCGAAGCAAACCTCATCAATCATCGCTATCGTGAAGCGGAAATTGTTTCCATTCCCAATAGCGCAGCAAATCCCGCTCATCCTCATCAAATTCTGAATTGGAATTGTGGATGTGAGGTATCGGGAAACGTACCATTTCGACTTTTTACCATCCCTCGCCGGCTCAAAATATCTTCAAATGCTGGAAACTGTCCATATGCATAAATCACATTGTGCTTGTCATATACCAATTGATCTGAGTTTGAAATTGATTTCAACCAAACATGGTGTCGTCCGTCTCCCTCAAAGAACTGCTTGAATCGGAGCAGAGTCTCGATAGAATCCTGCCGAATAACAGGTTCTGCGCATTGATACCTCGCTGCTGTGCCTGGGCCTCTCGGTACGGTGAGAACGTATAGAAATCCAAACGGTTCCATCATGACGCGAGAAAGTACAAGCATCAACGAGATGTGGTCATTTGAGGGAGCTATGACGAGGCGATCAGGTCCGGTGGTTCTTTCCTGCGACCATACATCTGGGTATTCGTACTTTTGAGGGTCTTCAGGATTCCAGCCGAATTTGAATGCTGAAGTCATATCCGCATTTCTGCTCCAAAATATGGTCAAGACGGAAGGGAATTAGGTGTGCCACGGGTTTAGAAGCGCAACTCCCGTATCTTTGAAGTCTTTCACATTGCGCGTGACAACGGTCATGCCATGAACCAAGGCAGTTGCGGCGATCAATGCATCGCGATAAGAGCGCGGATTAGGCATCTGCAAGGCCGCGCCTCTGAGTGCGACGGGAGTATCAACGGCCAGGGTGCGTCCGGCAAAGGAAGGAAGCACGTACTCCTCCAACCAGACGCGAAGAATGGCTCCTTGCCTCGCATCGCGCAGTTCCATCAGCAGGGTTCCCAATTCCATCTCCAGAATACAGACGGACGAAAGAAACATGGATTCCGCGGAGACACTGCTGGCCCAAGCCGCAACTTGACGATCAGCCTTGCCTATTCTGGCCTTGCGAAGTTCGGAGATGACATTTGTATCGAGGAGGTACATCATGACCAATCAACCGGCTTGGGAAACTCATCCCCCATTCGCGGAAAGTCAAAATCAATATCGATCTCCGCGGCTTCAGGCATTGCCAACAAGTCGATAATGCTCTTTCGCTTGTTCGTAATCTGTTGATATTCCTCGATCGAAAGCAGCACATGGGCGGGCCGTCCGCGATCGGTAATGAACACGGGGCCATTGCGGGCAGCGCGCTTTGCTTTGGCGGCATCCTGGTTGAACTCCCGGCTGGAAAGGGTAGTGATGGCCACGGCATCCTCCGAATGTAGGTACGTTGCTACATTGTAGCATGAATCACGCCTGCTCGAACGTGAGCAAGGCAATCTCCGGATGGGTTCCAACGCGCATCGGAGGGCCCCAGGTTCCGGCGCCGCTCGATGTGTACACCTGCAGCGAGCCGAAGCGCTGCAGGCCGTAGATGAACCTGCCGAAGGCGTAGCGGGTGAACAATGTGAAGGGAAAGAGCTGTCCGCCGTGAGTGTGGCCGGAGAGCTGCAGGCTGATGCCGGCCTGTTCGACGATGGGCAGGCGGCTGGGAATGTGGTTCAGCAGAATACTGGCTTGGCCGGGGGCCAGGCGCAGGCTCTCCAGCGTGGCGCGCAGCCGGATGGGGTAGCTGGAGTCTCCATCGGAAACGCCCACAATGCCGAGGCCATCGACGGTGACCATTTCGTTGGCCAGGACGCGGATACCGACGCGGGTGAGGATCTCGCCGTAATGGGCGGCGTTGCCAAACTCATCATGATTGCCGGTCGAGAAGTAGCTGCCCAGAGGCGGAGCCAGCGCGCGCAACGGCTCAGCCAGGGCCGCGGCGTCGGCCATAGCGCCGTCGAAGAGGTCGCCGGGAAAGAAGATGATGTCCGGGTTCAGGCGGGCAGCCAGCGCCGCGATGCGCCGACAGAAACCGCGGCCATTGATGTGGCCCAGATGCAGGTCGCTGACGACCAGGGCGGTTCGGCCGCGCCAGGACTCAGGCAGGCCGCGCAGTTGGACGGAGATGCGCCGGATGCGGATGAAACGCGCGTTCACCAGGCCGTAAAGGCCAGTCACAACAGCCAAACCGAAGAACGCGGCAGCGAGCAGCGGCTTGTCCGCGGTCAGCCCCAGGAGCGCCACGGCATAGTCGGCCAGCCAGCAAAGGCACGCCGCCCAGAAGAAGTAGTTCAGGAAGCCCAGCCAAATGGCGGCGATCCTGTAGAGCAGCGTGACCGGCCGGTTTGCGTGGCGGAAGCCGAGCAGCGCGGCGGTAATAAAACTGAAGGCCAGCACAAACAGAATATCCCGCAGCGCCAGAGTGGCCTGGGGGCTGATAGGAAGCCAAAAGGCGATCCAGGTGTGATAGATAAACCAGTGGGCAGCAAGCAGAAAGACTTGCATCAGCGCGATGCCCACAACTGGCCAGGCTTTCAAACCGGTTCCCCTTGATTCAATTCTTGCACGGATCCGGGGATAGGGGATCAGGGAATGGGAAATGGAAAAGGAAACACTAAGCGGGAATTGGAAGTCTCCAAAATCGGGGAATGGAAACAGGAGTTGACGCAATCAGGAGTATTCCCGCTCCCTGTGAACAACGCTAATTGAGAGTCGGGTCTTCTCCATTCTTTCGCTAAAACCGTCGAGGACTGGTTTACTATTTAGCGAGTTAGCCACCGCTTCGCGGTGATCGCAAGTTAGCAAGTTGGCGGGTTCATTGCTAACACAACTTGCAGCGGCGAATCAGGCTGCCGCCATGAAACAATCTCTTCATGGCAGCTTCAGCAGGCGACGCACTCGGTCTTTACATCTCGGTGCCGTACTGCCGCTCGAAGTGCACCTACTGCAACTTTGCCTCGGGGGTCTATCCGGCCAGCGAGCACGCCCGCTATGTGTACCGGCTCATCGAAGATTTGCGGACCTCCGGAAAATGGGCTGAGCGGATGGGTGTGGAGCTTCCACGATGCGTGGACTCGATCTACCTGGGCGGCGGAACTCCAAGCCTGCTGGCGCCGGAGCTGCTGACGCGTATCTTCGCGGCAGTGCGGGCGGAGTTCGACCTGGAGCCGGAGGCGGAGATTACCGTCGAATGCGCCCCCGGCCAGCTCGCCGGTGAAACGCTGGATACGCTCGTGGCCTTGGGCGTGAACCGCGTGAGCCTGGGCGTGCAGTCGTTCATCGACCGCGAGGCGTCCGTGAGCGGACGGCTGCACAACCGTACCATGGTGCTCGAAGATCTGCGCCGGTTGCGTGCCGCTGGCATTCACAACCTGAATGTTGACCTGATAGCCGGACTCGCCGGGCAGACCTTCGCTTCGTGGGAGGAGTCGCTGGCGGTGCTGGCCGGCTCCGGCGTTCCCCATGCCAGCGTTTATATGTTGGAGGTGGACCAGGATTCGCGCCTGGGCCGGGAGGTGCTGGCGCACGGCGCGCGGTACCAGGCCGGCCTGGTTCCGGCGGACGATGTGATCGCGCAAATGTATTCGCTGGCCATCGAAAGACTCAAGAAATCCGGGTTGGAGCAATACGAGATTTCGAACTTCTGCCGGCCGGGGATGGCGTCGCGCCACAATCTGCGCTACTGGCAGCGGCGGCCCTATCTGGGAGTGGGGCTGGATGCCTCGTCCATGCTGCGGGCGGCAGACTGTTCTGGATCATGCCATGTGCTGCGCTCGACCACCAGCGATGACCTGAAGGCCTATCTCGCGGGCAGCGATCCGGTCGAGACTGCCTGGCTCACCTGTGCGCAGCAGCACGAGGAGGCCTGGTTCCTGGGACTGAGACTGAATGCCGGTGTGGAAGTGGCCGCGCTGGAACAGGAGTTTGGCCGCGCGATGGCGGCCCCTGCGCTCAAGGTCGTGGAGCGGCTGGTCGAGGCTGGGTTGGTTGTCTCCGACGGCAAGACGGTCCGGCTGACCGCGAAGGGGCAATTGCTCTCTAACGAAGTTTTTCAGGAGTTTCTGGGGCTGGAAGGGGAAGAGAGCGCGGTTGGCTCAACAGAAAAACATCATTCTTTGGAACCACGCACACAGAGCGCGCTGCCGTCGCGGCTGTTGATGCTGTAAGAGTACCGCTTCCCATTGTAGAAGTAGAAGTCCCAAGCCTCCGAGGCGGAGTTTCCCATCGAGCTGCTCCATGCCCAATTACTTGACAGTTGCAGGTCTCCCTTGACGGGTGGGATTTTTTCGCCGTGACGACTAAAAACCTTCCCGGCAAGATGCTTGATGGATTCCGGATCGAGCATGGTCTCGTTACCGTTTTTGTTGGAGATACCCTGCAGCTCCTCGATCCGGGGCAGACGCCAGTCCGCGTGACCTGCCAATTGCAGAGTATGGCAGTAATCCTCCGCTTGCTGCCGGGTCACATAGTCTCCATTATCCTTTTTGGCCCACATCAACCCTGTCGCGGGATCGGTCCAGACTCCGGCGGCATCCTCCCGCGCAACCTTTGCGCGCTCCTGAGGTCCGATCGGCGCCGCCTCCGGCACAACCTTCTCTGCCGGCTTCGCCGGCGCAGGCGGCTCTGTCTCTGCCGGCTTTACCGGCGCCGGCGGCTCTGTATGATTCCGCGCCTGCTGCTCAGCTCTGAGCCGGGCATCGCGCACCGGCTTGAGTTCCAGGGAGACGACAGTTTGACCCTTTTCTTCCACCTTTGCGATTAACTTGACCTGATCGGCGCCGTCCTCGGTTACGGCAACCACCATGTGCTCGCCGAGCTCGACCTTCGCCTTGGCCGACCCATTGGCCTCGATGCGGCCTTGCTCCGTGCCGTCCAGCTTCCAAACGCAGGCCAGATCGCAGAGCACCAGCAGTGTCGGTCCTGCAGGCTTGGCAACCGGCTTCTTCGGCCGCAGAATCGGTCCTTCGTCCTGTTGCGCCAAGGCGGAGAGCGCCGCAACCGTCAAGGCCGCGGCCATCGCCCATCCAGCAATCGTCCTTCCCCGCATCTCATTCTCCAGTTAGTTTCTTGAGCTTTATCTTACATCCCCGAAGAAGGAATTTGTTGCTGCCGACGAGTCAAGCTTCCCCGCCGCGCTGCGCATCACTGCATCCCGCGCAACAGGTCGCAAGCCACTCCATTGCTACATGCTTTCTGAAAGTACTTGCGCGCCTCGTCGCTGTTCCCAGCGTCCTGGTAGAGTGAGCCGAGGCTGGCGCAACTGGACCAGTTTGCGTGTTCGCAGGCTTTCTGGTAGATATCCCTGGCCTTCTGACCTTCCGTTGCGCCGCCCAAGCCCTGCGCGTAGAGATAGCCGAGGTAGTTGCAGGCCCCCATCTCTCCGCCATCGCAAGCCTGGGCAAAGAACGTGCGCGCCTGGGCATATTGTTTTTTGTCGTAGGCGGACTTGCCTTGGTCGTAGGCGCTGCCGCCCGCCGGCGCTGCCCCGTTTGCCGCGGACTGAGCAGTACTGCCCCAATGATAGACGCCCGTGACATCCGCGCTAGGCGCGTGGCCTTCGGCGGTGGCCATGGCGCTGAGAATGGCGCCGTTGGGCAGCGACGTGATGGGCAGAAAGTAGATGGGCGATGCCTCGGTTGGCGTACTGCCGTCCACGGTGTAATGAATGACGGCGTTGGGTGTGGTGTCGGCGATCACCACCGGCTGCGCCTCGGCGTAGGCGCCCGCGGCCGGAGTAAATACCGGTGGAGCCGTCGCGGGTTTGGCGTTCGAGGACCGAACTGCAAACCAGATTCCCAGAGCGGCAACGATCAAAGCCGCAGCTGCCGCAAACCAAATTGTTCTCCGCGAGCGCGGCGGCGTGGGGCGGTGCTCCGGCACGAGCGGCGCGGGGCCGGGCTCCGGCATGAACGTTGTGGCGCTATGCTCCGGTATGAACGGCAGCGGCGTAGTACGGCGCTCCGGCATGAACGTTGTGGCGCGGTGTTCCGGCATGAGCGTCGCCGGCGTTTCGAAGGCTTTTCTCCGGCGCGCCAAGGGATCAGCATACTGCACCGCATCCAGCATTCGGACCAGTTCAGCAGCGTCCCTGGGCCTTTGCTCGCGGTCCTTGGCCAGCAGGCGCAGCACCAGGTCATCCAGGCCCGGCCAGTTGGCCAGTTCCGGGCGCAGTTGGCTCGGCGGTTGCGGCTGCTCCTGCAAGTGCTGGTACATCCAGCCCTCGGTGTTGTGGGAGTGAAAGCAGGTTTGGCCGGTGAGCATCTCGTTAAGGACGCCGCCCAGAGCGTAGAGGTCCGCGCGGCCGTCCAATAGCTCGGAGGCCATGCCCTTCCATTGTTCTGGAGAGGCGTACTGCGGGGTGAGCATCAGTCCGTGGGTGCGGCTGGCAGCCGTAGTGCTTTCCTTCATGGCGGCAATGCCGAAGTCGAGCAGCTTGGGGATTTCCGAAGCGCCGTTGCCGCCAGCCAGCAGAATGTTCTCCGGCTTCACGTCGCGATGGATGATGCCTTTGGCGTGCGCCTCGCCCAGTCCCTGCGCGATGCCGCGGGCGATGGCCAAAGCGCGCTCCACCGGTAAGGCTCCTGCCGCGAGCGCATGGCGCAGATCGGGGCCTTCAACGAATTCCATGGCCATATAAGGCGAACCATCCTCGCTCTGGTCGAGATCGACGACCTGCACCACGTTGGGGTGCTGGAGTTGGGTGGCAGCCTGCGCCTCGCGGCGGAAGCGGCGCAGGAATGTGGCGTCCTGGCTAAGTTCGCTAGAGATGAATTTGAGCGCCCGCTGACGGCCCAGCAGAATGTGTTCGGCAAGGTAGACCGTACCCATGCCGCCGCGGCCGAGCTGGCGCTCGATGCGGTACTTGCCGCGGATGACCGTGCCCGGCTCCAGTTGGCGCGACTCGATGAGCAGCGCGCCGTCGGTGGGACAGGTCGTGTGGTTGCTCGGATAGGCCGTTTCGCACAGCGGACACGTCTTCATCGGTCCGTCGCCTCTTTCTGAAGGAACGCTCCCATTATAGAGCGGTTTGGTAAAAGACGGATTACCTCTTTGACAGGGCCTGTTTGAGCGCGGCGAAGACAACCTTCGGCGGGTCGGCGAAGGTGATAGTCGCCTGGACCGGCGCGCTGCGGGCGCCGCGCTTGACCTGATTCTCTTTGAGCGTGAGGAAACCGTTGGCGACTTCAGCGTCGGCGACCCAGCGGTCGAAGCGAGTCAGTTCCGGAGGAACAAAGCCTGAGGTTGCGGCAATGCTCCCATGCGTCCACTCGAAGTGCAACGCGCCTTTAGCAGAGGCGGCCAGATCGCTGCCGGTGAAGCCGGTAAGCTCGATCATGCCGTTGCCGTCGAAGGCGCTGCCGGTCGAGCGCAGCCCGAGCAACTTACCCACGGCCGGCGGGCTGAGCATTTCCAACTGGCCTTCAAACTCATAGGAGGGCTTGTCCTTGGCGGTGGCCGCAGCGTGGTATGCGCTGGAACCGTGGACGCGTCCGCCAAGCAGCCCGGCATCGATCGTGGTGATTTGAGCCCCATGGGCAAGTGTGGAGACGGTGGCGACAGGCTCGTGGAGCGTGACCGGCCCCAGGATCAGGGATTCTGCCTTGACAGTGCCGTCCAATTGCGGCCAGGCAGGAGCGGCCGTGGGGCGGAGTCGATCAAGGAGTGTAGAGAGCAGAGTGTCCCGCTCACGCGCGCCTAGAAACGCGGTCTGAAGGACTGCGGCATCGAGTGCGCCGAACTGAAGTTGAAAGCGCTTCTGACAAGGCTGATATGCGGCGCAAGTAGTTGGAAGCAAAAGGCTGGCCGTTCCCTTCACCGGGCCGTAGGAGAAGACAACCGGGTCCCAGCGAAGTTCGCCTGGAAACAGGTGGAGCGTGGCCTGGGAGATCAGAACGGCATTGGCGAGAAACTCAGCCTTCCAGTTGGCGTTGTGAAGAGTAACGGTTCCGGTAAGAGTGTCGGCTGGCGTAGCGGACGAGATGCCACCCGGCTGAAGCGTCAGGACGGACGGCTGCAATGACGGCTGGGCCAGCATCCATGGACCCTCGGCGGTCAGGTCTACGGAGACAGGGTCGCCGGCCAGAGCGTCCAGTGTAGCAGTATTGGCGAGGCCAGCTACGCGCGCCAACTCCCGCCCCCGGCTGATCGAAGTCTCGCCCCGCACCGTGATCTGGTAGCCGGAGAGCGTGAGCAGCGAAGAAACCGTGAGTGGGCTGGCTCCGCCGGCGGGGATGGCAACGGCGGCAGAAACCCCGGGCGGTTGGTTTGCGGGCGTGGGCGACAAGAACATTTTAGGAACAAGAATGGGCTGACTGAGGCCGTTGCCCTTAAGTTGAAGTCCCTCGACTGTAATGCTGCCGGTGAGCGGTCCCTCAACCGCCGGAAGCGACTTGGCGGAACGGGCGTGGCTGGTGTGAGCCGGCTTCTCCGGCTCGGCGATCTCCGGGGCGTAGGTGATTTTGCCGCTTGCCAATCCGTCGGCTTCGAGACCGGGGGCCAGGCCACGGCGCACGGTGCGCAAGGCGTCCAGACCGACGGCAACGGAAATGTGGTCCAACTCGACGGTAAAGCTGGGCAGGCCGTCCCGGCCGGCCACCTCTCCCGCCAGCTTGCCGGCCAGGCGGATGTGGCCATCTCCGAGCGGAGAATCGCAAAGCAGATTGTCAATGGCGCGCGTGGTGAAGTGAGCGACAAGAGTGCAGTTGGCGTCAAAGTCCATCGGCACGGCCGGGGCAAACTCGGCGCGATGTACTCCGGTGGCGCGCAGCCGTGTTTTGATCTGGGCTGCATCAGCGGTGCCGTCGAGGTGGAGATCGCCTGTAAGGTCGCCGCGCCAGCCGGCGTCGGAGCCGAGCAGCAGACGGGTAAGTTGGCCGAGTTGCGCCTCGCGCCATTCCAGGTCAAGGCGCAGCGGCATCTGACGCAGTTGCGGCGCCTGATGAAAATTCGCCTCCAGGCGCACAACGCCGGTGTCGGCCTGTTCAATACTGAGGTCGGTGCGGACCGGCTGGCCTCGCAGCCGGACGCGCCAGTCGCCGGGACTAAGTTGATCCAGCGACAATTTCGCATTGATCAGCGAAAAAGGCAGCTTCTCCGCGCCGTTCTTGATGTTGATGCGAGAGTCTGTGGCTTCCAGGTAGGGTAGCCGCAGAGGCTTGCCGGCCTCGGCGGCACCCGCCGCGGATTGGGTCTGGGCAGTGGCCGTACGGAAAAGTGAGTCGAGATTCCAGCGGCCGGTCGCGGCGCGCACCAGGTTCAGGCTGGCTTCGTCCACGCTGATGGAATCGAGTTCAATGTGTCCGCGCCACAACGAGAGAAGGCGAATAGAGGCCGTAACTGAATTGGCGTGCAGCATCGGCTCGGCGCCGTAGGCTGGATCTTCCTCCACGGTGAGGTCTGTGAGCACAAAGCCCGGCCTGGGCAGCAGGCGCACCTCGACGGAGGATAAGCGCACCGGGCGGCCCAACGAAGCGGAGATCAGGCGGGTAATACTGGCTTTGTAGCGGCTTACGCTCAGGAACGGCGGCACAATCAGGATTGCCAGAATGGCCGCTAGCACAGCCAGGACCAGCCATAGCCTTTTTCGATTCGTTTGCCGTGGTTTTTCTTCTTCAGTCATGGGCTTATCAATGGACAACGCATAGGGTCAGTGTACAGTGCTGCGTGCTTTTCTGATCACTGTTCACTGTCCACTGTCCACTGTACTCGATGCAGGGTCCGGTTCCAGCGGGTTTCGCTGAAGAAGTGCAGCGCGAGGTGGCCCAGCCATGCCAAAGAATTGCCGATGCCGGGCTTTTCATTCTGGTCTTCCGGGGTCACGAACGACCAATAGTTGAAGAGCGGCCGGCCGATGATGTTCTCCCTGGGCAGAAAGCCCCAATAGCGCGAATCGAGGCTGTTGTGCCGGTTGTCGCCCATCACGAAGTAGTGACCGGGTGGAACCACCAGGTCGCCGTTTTCGAAGTGGTTGGGGAAATCAACAGCCCAGGCTTCCGTAGCCCCTCCGCTTGGGGCATTCGCTGGAGAAATCGACGGAAACTCATCGAGAAACTCCTGATCTGCCATATTGTGGAGGTTGGGAGAGTTGTCTCCATCTTCAGGCAGGTTCTTTGCCACACCGTTGAGGATCACGATGCCGTCGCGCAGATGAATATGATCGCCGGGAACGCCGATCAGCCGCTTGACCAAGATGTTGTACTGAGGGTTTCCCTCCGCATCCGGGTCCGGCACGGGCTTGATGAAAACCACTATATCGCCGCGCTTGGGTTCGCGGTAATGGACCAGCGGCATCCACTTGGTCGGCGGAGACAGCGTGATGCGGTCCACCACCAGGTGGTCGCCCACCAGCAGCGTCTTCTTCATCGAGCCGGAGGGAATTATATAGTTCTGCCCCATGAAGGTGAGGATGAAGAGGCCAATGACCAGCACGGAGAGGATGTTGGCCAGAGCCTCAAAGGGCGTCTCTTCCACGCGCTCTTTGGCGGGCTGGGGCTCGAGCGGCGTCTTGGGGGACGGCGTTTTCTTCTTCATCGTCCTGTTGCTCTAGACAGTGAACAGTGATCAGTAAAAGTGAGTAATAGACCCGGCTATTGGCTGTACCTTGCCCACTGTCACCTCACCCGATGAAGGGTCCGGTTCCAGCGGGTTTCGGAAAAGAAGTGCAGCGCGACGTGGCCCAGCCATGCCACAGAATTGCCGATCCCGGCCTTTTCATACTGCTCTTCCGGGGTCACAAACGACCAGTAGTTGAAGAGCGGACGGCCCACTATATTCTCCCTGGGCACAAAGCCCCAGTAGCGCGAATCGAGGCTGTTGTGCCGGTTGTCGCCCATCATGAAGTATTTGCCGGGAGGAACCACCAGATCACCGTTTTCGAGGCTCCTGGGAAAATCAACCATGGACCAAGAATCGGGAACTTGAGAGATTGCAGGCGGCGGCTCGGAGGGAAACTCGTCGAGAAACTCTGTTTCGTTTTCCGGAGTCGTGGGTTGGGCGTGGGGCTGGCTCTGGGCCACGCCATTGATAATCACGATGCCGTTGCGCAGATGAATATGGTCGCCGGGAACGCCGATCAGCCGCTTGACCAGGGTCAGGAACTGCGGGTTCCCCTCCGCATCCGGGTCAGGAACTGGCTTGATGAAGACCACAATGTCGTTGCGCCGGGGTTCGCGGCAATGGACCAGCGGCATCCATTTCGTGGGCGGGGCGAGGGTAATGCGATCCACCACCAGGTGGTCGCCCACCAGCAGCGTCTTCTCCATCGAGCCGGAGGGAATGACGTAGTTCTGCCCCAGGAAGGTGAGGATGAAGAGGCCAATGACCAGCACAGAGAGTATACTGGCCACCGCCTCTGGGAACGTCTCTTCCACCCGTTCTTCGGCGGGCTGGACCTCGATCGGCGTTATGGCGGCGGGCGTTTTTTTCTTGGTCATCTTGTTGCTCATTGTCAGTGGTAAACGGTATGGGTGTTTCGAATCCCTGTTCCCTGTCTTTCAATGCACTACCTGGAAGATGCGCTTCCAGCGGGCGTAGCGTTGGAGCTTGGCTAAAAGCTGCCTATCGTGTCCGAGTCTATCATCCACAGGTAGTTTCAGGTCGGTCGTCGAAGGCCGGTAGAGCGAGAAATAGATCACCAGCGGCCGGGCCACGATCCGCTGCCGTGAAACAAAACCCCAGAAGCGGGAATCCTTGCTGTAATTTCGATTGTCTCCAAGCACAAAATACTCGCCCTGAGGCACCACCAGCTCGCCATCGTGAATGAGGCTTTGCATCTGCTTCCACCAGTCAGGATCCACGTTGGGATCGGTATATTTCCTGGCAGGAAAATCATCGCTGAAGGGGGTACGGGCGGCGGGTTCAAAGGCAGCGTAAGGTTCGTCGAGAACTGCGCCGTTCACGGTCACACGGCCATCGGTAATGCGCAGACGGTCGCCGGGAAGGCCCACCACGCGCTTGACCAGCAGCGGAGGGTGAGGATGATGGAAGACAACGATGTCGCCGCGCGCGACATCGCGATAGGGCATGAACCACCGGGTCAGGCTACCGGCCGGGGCATACACCTGTTTGTTGACAAGCAGAAAATCGCCCACCAGCAGCGTGCGCTCCATGCTCTCGGAAGGGATCAGGTAGGGCTGAAGCGCAAACGTGAGCAGAAATAGCGCCACCACCACCAGCAAGAGCAGCCGTGCCAATGCCTCGGGCACGGTCGGCAGACGAAGCCGCATCCGCGCGAACCAGAGCGGAAAATGGCCTGACTCCGGGACAAGTGCGTTCATGGCTCTAAGCGCTTCTCCTCATTGGAGGCCTGATCAATAACTGCTTCCGCGCCGGCCTTCCTGGCGGCTGCGTTCATCCGCTCCAGCGCTCGCCGCGCGGCATCCTGTTCGGCGTTTTTCTTGGTGCTGCCCATGCCGCGAGCCAGTTGCTTCCCCGGCTCGCCCTCGGCTGCTTTGAGCCGAACTTCGACCAGAAATCGCTTGCGGTGGTCGGGGCCGCTTTCGCTCTTTACCCGATAGACCGGTGCTCCGGCGCGTGAGGCCTGCAAGTGTTCCTGCAACGCCGATTTAAAGTTGCCCAGCGCGGCCCCGGCGCGCAACTCCTCGGCCAACTGTTCGACCGCCTCGCCCATCACCCGGTGGCGGACAAAGGCTCGCACCGGCTCCAGGCCGCCGTCCAGCCAGAGCGCGCCCAGCACAGCCTCCATGGAATTCGAGAGGACGGTGCTCTTGCGCCGCAGGCCGCCCTTTTCCTCTCCGCGGCTGAGACGCAGATGACTGCCCAGGCCGATGGCCGCGCCTACTTCTGCAATGTGCTGGCGGCTGACCAACTGGGCTCGAACACGGGTCAGGTCGCCCTCGTGCCACTCCGGGTGAAGCAGAAACAGAGCCTCAGCCACCACCAACCCCAGCACAGCGTCTCCCAGAAACTCCAGGCGTTCATTGTCGCCCGCGCCTTTGGCTTCCGCCCGAACGCTCTCGATAACCGGCTCACTGGCCTCCAACTCGTTCGCTAGAGACCGATGCGTCAGAGCGCACACCAGCAGATCCGGGTGCGCAAAGCTATGCCCCAACGCAGCTTCCAGTTCGGCAAGAACGGCTTCCACAAGCTCCTCAAATCTGATGGGTTTGCATGCGATTCCAGAGCCACTACTTCTACTTAATTTTCCGGCCCAGGAGAAACCCCTATCCCATTATGAGACGTTCCACCCCGACACAGGACGCAGTGCAGGATGATCAGGGCTTTTCCGACCCATTGGGCCAGGAATCTTCAGGCTTGGTTGGCGCCGGTTGACTATCCTTCGGTTTGGCCGGCGCTGCATCGGGCGAATCATCGGCATCCTCGTCGCAACTGTGGCCGTGGACTGCGTAGGCCGTTTTGACGCCGCGTTCGGCGGCCAGCCGGGTATCCTGCTGCCCGTCGCGCGTCTTCAACGCTGCCTGGTACTCGGTGAGGGCCTGGTCGCGCTTGCAGTCCAGGTCCAGCATCCGGCCCAGGTAGATGTGCGACCAGGAGATCAGGCGCGGATCCTTGCTGGCGGCCAGCGTCTTCTGAAATCCGTGGATGGCTAGATCGGGATGACCAGTGAGGATGGCCGCGCGGGCCAGGATGAACTCAGCGCGCGCGCTATCGGCTATGGATTCCAAGGAATCGGAATGCACGGAGAGCACCTGGCTGGCCATAGCGCTGGCCGTGGCCACATCGCCGGCCGCAAGACGCGCCTCGGCCAAGTCGAGTCCGGTCAGCTTGCGCGGCTTGCTGCGCGTCAGCACGTCACCGTCGGCTTCCTTGTCAAAGTCGATCTGACGGGCAAAATGCACCTGGTCTACCACATCCATGCTGTAGACCATCTCGCCGATGGTGTCTTTCAGGCTGGCGGGATCCTTTTCAAACTGGATCAACTGCTGATAGAAGTACTGCGTGAGCACGAATCCCTGGGTCAGGTCGTGGTGCATGGTGGCGAGGCGGATTGCGTCCACCTTTTGCTGATAGATCTGGCGCTCATGCTCATAGCGGGGCAGATCCAACGACCGGTCGGCATTCGCCGGTATCTTGTATTCGGGGATGCCGGTGTCCATGGTGCGCGCCTCGATGGCCTTGATCAGGCACTCGATGGTCAGCGGCAGCGAGTCCGAGCGCAAGCGATATTCAAGCGGCGCCTCGCGCACCTCTTTCAGAATCGGCTGCATCCGGTCGATGGCCGTGGCCCGCGCATAAAGCAGTGGCTCGATCACGTAGTGCAGGTAGGTGTGGCGCACGTCGCTCATGCGGATCGTTCCATCCACCGGCGAAACCACCACCACGTAGTCGGTGCCGTAGATACGGGCGTTGATCGCGCTGGGCGAGAGCAAAGGCTCGATGACTACGATGAACCGCCGTCCGTTGTAGGTTTCGGCGGGCAGCTTGAGGTAGAGGTTTGTGGAGACGATCATTCTGGTGAGCGGATCGTGCAACCGGTCTGCCTCGGCGTCATAGATGTGGTGCACCGCCAACCAGATGCCGTGCAGGTCAACCGCGGCGACAAAGTCGCGCAGCAGGGGCACAATCTCAACCACCTGCGTCGAGTCGGGGGGCATCTCGGAGAGATCGGCCGAGGTTTCAATCTCCGGCGGCGGGGTCAGATAGAGAGCCAGAGAGATGTATTGCGAAATGTCGCGCTCCGAGCCCGTCATGCGGTGCTGGGCAATGTAGAGGCAAATCTTGTCGCGTTTGCTGCGCGCGTCCTCGCTTTTGGCAAGCGCCAGGTTCACTTCGTCGCGGACCCGCTTGCGGACCGGAGCGCTCTTCTCCAGGCCTTCGTCGTAGCCGCAGGCATTCAGCGCGGCGGCCATCAGGAAGACCGGCTCGGAGCTGGTCAACGAGATAGTGGGACCGGCGGGATCGATCAGCGTTGGAGCCTTCTCTTGCGCAAATCCCAGTGAGGAAGACGAACTCTGCCCTTCAGTGGATGATTTGGCGGGAGTGCCGGGGGACTGGGTGCGCGCCTCGGATGGCGCTAGAGCCGCCAATAGGCAAGAAAACGCAACCGATAGAACAGCGGAAGATCGGAATGCAATGAATGTCATGAAGGACCCTGAATACAATACTAGACGCATCGGCAGGTTCAAACGATAGCGCCGCGGCGCAGCCGAAGCTGCCGCTTTGCAAGCTCTGACCACTGAAATACAATCATCAAGGGCCTGCTGTTTGCAGGAATCAAGCCAGACACTGTCGGAGATTCTATGCCAGATGCATCGTGCGATATCGGCCTGATCGGCCTTGCTGTGATGGGACAGAACCTGGTCCTCAACATGAACGACCACGGCTATAAGGTTGCGGTCTTCAACCGCACCGTCTCCAAGGTGGACGACTTCCTGGCCAACGAAGCCAAGGGCACGCAAGTAGTGGGCGCGCACTCGATGGAAGAGCTGGCATCCCTGCTCAAGCGGCCGCGGCGCGTCATGCTGATGGTCAAGGCCGGCGATTCCGTCGACCAGACAATCGATCATTTGCTGCCTTTTCTTGAAGAGGGCGATATTGTGATCGACGGCGGCAACTCGCTGTTTACCGACTCCAATCGCCGCACCAGGGATCTGGCCGCAAAAGGCATTCTCTTCATCGGCACCGGCGTCTCCGGCGGCGAGGAGGGAGCGCGCCGTGGCCCCTCGATCATGCCCGGCGGCAATCCCGCCGCATGGCCGCACGTGAAGGCGATCTTTCAGGCCATCTCCGCCAAGGTCGAGGATGGAACGCCTTGCTGCGACTGGGTGGGCGAGAACGGCGCCGGCCACTACGTCAAGATGGTGCATAACGGCATCGAGTACGGCGATATGCAGTTGATCTGTGAGGCCTACGACCTGTTGCAGCGCGGCTTGGGCCTCACCGCCGATGAGTTGGCTGAGGTCTTCACGGAGTGGAACAAGGGCGAGCTGGACAGTTACCTGATCGAGATTTCCAGCCACATCTTCGCCAAGAAAGACGAAGACGGCACGCCGCTCGTCGATAAAATTCTGGATACGGCCGGCCAGAAGGGCACGGGAAAATGGACAGTATTCAGCGCGCTCGACCTGGGCCAGCCGGTAACACTAATCGGCGAGTCGGTCTTCGCACGCTGCTTGTCGGCGCTCAAGGATGAACGCGTGGAAGCATCGAAGATCTTGCAGGGGCCGGCAACCAAGCCTGCCGTTGGCGACCGCGCCGCATTCATCGAGGATGTGCGCCGCGCTTTATATTGTTCCAAGATTATCTCCTACGCGCAGGGTTATATGCTGCTCCGCGCCGCGGCCAAGGAGAATGGGTGGAACTTGAATATGGGCGGCATCGCGCTGATGTGGCGCGGCGGATGCATCATTCGCAGCCGCTTTCTCGGCAAGATCAAAGAGGCTTTCGACAAGAATCCCGCGCTCGAAAACCTGCTGCTGGATAGCTTCTTCTCCGGCGCGCTGAATCAGTATCAGGCCTCGTGGCGCATGGGGCTGGCGCACGCCGTCGAGTCAGGCGTTCCCACCCCTGCGTTCTCCACCGCCCTGGCCTTCTTCGACGGCTACCGCACCGGCCGGCTGCCCGCCAATCTGCTCCAGGCGCAACGCGACTACTTCGGCGCGCACACCTATGAACGCACGGACAAGCCGCGCGGCGAGTTCTTCCACACCAACTGGACGGGCCATGGAGGCCGTACTGCCTCCTCGACTTATACCGTTTAGGTGGTCTTGGAATCAGCCACTGATTCAGAGGTTCACTGAAGGAAGGCCTGATCGCTGTCTGGCTTGCCTGAGCCGTTGCAAACAGGCGTGCTAATTTGGGTCCGCATCCACTTGGCGCACCATCTGCCGCAACAACGCAACCGGTGGTGGATCGGGTAGCCAACGACGCAATAGATGGCGCTTCAGGCCGGGTAATGCGTGGGAAAAACCATCTAAATCAGTGATTAAAAGCGGTTAATTTCCTGCAACTCTCTGAAAATCCTTGAAATGCCGGGTGAAACCGCGCTATATACAAGAGTACCGGCAGGAATGCCGGAATCACGTCTGGGGTCTTTCTCGCCCCAGGAGGCAATCATGCGCAGCAATGCCATCCGTTCCAACCTGCTGGTCCCCGAGGTACGAGAGGTCATGGACATCCGCCAGGCCTCGGATTACCTTGGCATCTCCTCCGACACGCTCTACAAGTACGCCTCGGAGGGTTTTGTGCCCGCCTTCAAGCTGGGCAACCGCTGGCGCTTCAAGCGCAGCCGCCTCGATGAGTGGATGGACCGCCAGAGCGACCAGCACGCCGCCGAAGCCGACCCGCTGCAAAAGAAGCCTGTTCGGCCAGCGTTTTAACGCCAGAACAATGTCCAGAGGACACAGAAAGGAAGCCACACATGAGACGGAAGTACAAGAAAAATACGATCTTCGTGCACAAGGATGAGCCGATTGCGCATTTCATCGAGATTCTCAATCGCAAGGGATCGGAAGGCTGGGAAGCCATCTCTGCATGGGCCGACGAGCTGGGCAACTATGTCTTGCTGAAAAAGCCAATGGCGATATAGCCCGCTCTTGTAGCCGCTATGGAATCCTGATGCCGGGCTCGTCGACGGGAAAGTCGCGGGTATCAGCATGACAGCCGCCGCAACGGCGAGAGGATGGACCGCCAGAGCGACCAGCACGCCGCTGACACCGATCCGCTGCAGAAGAAACCCGGTCGGCCGGCGTACTAAAAGATGGCAGATCGACCGAAGTCATAGGAAATACCATGACAGTCACTTATTTTGCAAGAATTCCCTGTTTGCGCGTTTCTATAATTAGAAAGAACGTGGAGGTGCATGTGCGCCGATCAATAATGCTTGCTGTCTTTTGCCTTTTCCTTGTCGCGTCGTTCGCAGAGGCTCAAGACCGGCTTCTTACCATCAAGAAGCCTGACCCCTCCGTACCCCCTGATGGAGTGCAATTAAAAAGGGCCGTCGTGAACGTTGAGCTGCAATGCAAACAAGGAAACTTGTTAGTATCCGCCGCGGGCACCGGGTTTCTGGTAGGTTATACCGACCCTAGGCTTCCCAAGGGCCAGATTTTTGAGTATTTGGTGACCAATCGCCATGTAGCTGAGTGTTGGGATGAACATAACCGCCCGAGGGAAATTCAGACACTGAAGATTCGCGTGAACGCCAAGGATGGCTCTTCGAGGAGATTGGATGCACTGTCAGCTGCTTGGCGTTTTCCGATTGATGATTCCATTGACCTTGCAGCGATGCCGGTTCTCTTCCCAGACGATCTTCTGATTGATGTTCTTCCTGTAGACGGATTTGCTACAAAGGATTTCATGTCGAGCAATCGGATTGCGGAAGGTAGCCCGATTCTTCTGTCCGGGTACTTTTATCAATTTTCGGGCGATAAACGGTTCCAGGCAATCGTTCGGCAGGGGATCCTTTCAATGGTGCCGGACGAACCGATGAAGACAACCACGGGTAAACCAGGGATCGTTTACCTGTGCGACGTTCATATATTTGGCGGGAACAGCGGCTCGCCAGTTATGGTGACGGCTGACTGGCTAGGCGTTGGTGGGTACCATCTTCTCGGCGTCGTCAGCGGGTACTACTATGAAAATGAGGATTTTGACTTAGAAATCGCGACGACGGTAAAGGGGACCGGACGGGCGAATAGCGGCGTTGCGATGATTGTGCCAGTCGACTTTCTCAAGGATCTGCTCGACGTACCTGAGTTAAAGAGTTCCAGGGAAGCATACATTTCACAACTTACGAGCGCGGCCAAGCAGTAGACCGGCCTGTCAATAACCGGAACGGAGGCTAGTTTGGCACGCAGGGGGCGCTGCAAGAGTGAATGCGCCCTCGAACGCTGCCTGACGGCTCGATCCGTCCCCCGTGATTTATCCTTACCCAGTGGACCACTTTCGCCGCATCGGGCATTTGCGCCGCCGTCTGACCAAAGCCGGACTTCACGGCCTGCTGGTCACGCATCTGCCCGATCTCCGCTATCTCTCTGGATTCACTGGCTCGAGCGCCGCGCTGGCCATCACACGCCGGTCGGCCCGCCTCTTTACCGATGGGCGCTACAAGACGCAGGCTGTTGAGGAAGTGACGATCGCGCAGGTGGAGATCGTGGCCAGTTCTCCGGCGGTTGCCGCTGTCCAGTGGCTGGCCGCGCAGCCGGGCATCGCGTTTGCCGGCTTTGATCCGACCAAAACCACCGTGGCCAATCTGGCGCGGTTCAAGACCGCGCTGCCCGCGCGCCTTCGCCGCAGCTTTCTCACCGCGCTGGCCGCGCCTTTGGTTGAGCCGCTACGGCTGGTGAAGGACGAGGACGAACTGGAGCTGATGATTGAAGCGGCGCTGATAGGCTGCAAGCTCTTCGAGCACGTTCTGGGATTTATCCGGCCGGGCCTCAAGGAGTTTGAAGTGGCTGCGGAGCTGGAGCATCAGGCTCGCCTGCTGGGAGCCGAGGGAATGTCCTTTGAGACCATCGTCGCCGCCGGACTTCGCTCTTCCCTGCCCCACGGTCGCGCCACCGCCGCCCGGCTCCCGCACCGGGGCTTTGTGACCATGGATTTTGGTATCATTCATAAGGGTTACTGCTCGGATATGACCCGAACCGTGCACCTGGGCAAACCCACGGCCAGTGAGCGCGCCGTCTATGAGACGGTGTTGGAGGCGCAGCAGGCCGGAATCGCCGCGGTGACTTCGGGCGTAAGCTGCGCGGAGGTCGATGAGGCAGCGCGCGGCGTGCTGCGAGAGGCAGGATTGGCGGAGGCTTTTTCCCACTCCACCGGCCATGGCGTCGGTTTGGAGATTCACGAGCCGCCGCGCATCGGAGCCGGAGAGGCAAGCAGGCTGCTCGCCGGCATGGTGATCACTATCGAGCCGGGAGTTTACCTGGCGGACCGCTTCGGCATTCGCATCGAAGATATGGTGGCGGTTACACGAACCGGAGGCCAGGTGCTCACCCCAGCGCCCAAGGCCCTGATCGAACTTTGAAGTTTGAATTCACCCATCCCGCTCCGAAGCGGGAGAGTCAAGGAACGAATGAAACCACAAGACATCGACGATTTGAAACAACTAATTGAATTCCTGAAGGAATATCAGGTTGCCGAGTTTGACCTGGACCGGGGCGATGTGAAGATTCGGCTCAAGTTCAACCAGCCGGAGGCTTCCTCGGCGGGACTGGGCGATCTGGCGCGGCTGCTCGGTTCGGTTCGATCCGCGGAGGCGCAGGTTGCGACCGCCGCGACCCATGCAGCGCCCCAGGAAGCTCCAGCGCCTGTCGCCCTGGACCCGGATGCCGGCCTGCACATCGTCAAATCGCCCATGGTCGGCACCTTCTTCGGCTCGCCATCGCCCGGCGCCGCGCAGTTTGTCGCTGCCGGCGATCGCGTGGCCAAGGGGCAGGTGATCGCCATTGTCGAGGCCATGAAGCTGATGAACGAGATCGAATCCGACGCCGCCGGCGAAATCGTCAACTGCCTTGTTTCCAACGGCCAGCCCATCGAATATGGGCAGCCGCTGTTTTCACTCCGGCTGGGGTAAGACAGACAGCCGAGTTGGCGGGGTTAGCCGCGCTTCGCGCGTGTTAGCGGAGTTGACCACGGGCTAACACCGATAACTTCGCTAACCACGCTAACTTTGCTCAAAGGGTCATGAATGTTTCATAAAGTCCTGATTGCCAATCGCGGAGAGATCGCCCTGCGCGTCATCAACGCCTGCCGGGAGCTGGGCATCCGCACAGTCGCCATCTACAGCGAGGCCGACCGCAACTCGCTGCACGTGCGTTTTGCCGACGAGGCGATCTGCATCGGTCCGCCGCGTCTGGCGGAGAGCTATCTGAATGTGCCCGCGGTCATCTCCGCCGCCGAAATCGCCGATGTGGACGCGATCCATCCCGGCTATGGCCTGCTGAGCGAGAACGCCAACTTCGCCGAGGTCTGCCGCGCCTCGAACATCAAATTCATCGGCCCGCCGCCTGAAATCACGCGGCTGATGGGCGAAAAGGACAAGGCGCGCCAGGCGATGAAGCGGGCCCATGTGCCCATTCTGCCCGGCTCCGACGGCGTGGTTGCCAGCGCCGACGAAGCGCTGGACTGGGCCGGGAAGGTGGGCTACCCGGTCATCCTCAAGGCGAAAGCCGGAGGCGGCGGGCGCGGCATGAGAATTGTGCGCACTCCGGAGGAGCTGCCTAACCTCTTCCATGCGGCGACCACCGAGGCAGCCAATGCCTTCGGCAACGGCGAGCTGTACATGGAGAAGTTTGTCGAGAACCCGCGCCACATCGAGTTCCAGGTGCTGGCCGACGAGCACGGCAATGTGCGGACACTCTTTGAGCGCGAGTGCTCGATTCAGCGCCGCCATCAAAAACTGATCGAAGAGTCGCCGTCGCTCCAGGTGACGGCGAAGATGCGCGAGGAGATCAGCCGCACGCTCTGCCACTGCCTCAAGGAGATCGGCTACCAGAACGCCGGCACGGTTGAATTCCTGATGGGCGAGGACCGGCAGCTCCACTTCATCGAGATGAACACGCGAGTGCAGGTGGAGCATCCCATCACCGAAGCCATTACCGGCGTGGACATTGTGAAGGCGCAGTTGCTGATTGCCTCAGGAGTCCGGCTGGACGCGATTCTGCCGGAGAAGCTGGAGATCCGCGGCCACGCCATCGAGTGCCGCATCAACGCCGAGCATCCGGTGAAGTTCACCCCCTCGGCAGGCAAGATCACGGCCTTCAATGTGCCCGGCGGCAACGGTGTGCGCGTGGACACGGCGCTGTACGCTGAGGGGGTCGTCCCGCCCTACTACGACTCGCTGATCGCCAAGCTGATCGTCCATGGCCGCGACCGCGCCGAGGCGATTGCCAAGATGGAGCGCGCGCTGAGTCAGTTCATCGTCCAGGGAATCGAGACCTCGATTCCGTTGCATCAGGCGATTTTCCAGGATGCCGGCTTCCGCGCCGGCAAATTCGACACAAAGTTCATGGAAGACTTCCTGGCCAAGAAAAGCTGAGCCAAACCTAATTGGATGAAAGGGTATGGATTCTTCGTCGGGAACTTTGCCCTTTTCTTCACTGGAAATTCTTTCTTTACTGACTGGTCATTCTCTTATAGATTTCTAACCAAGAGGAGGCACGGAAGATGGTCAATGGTTTGCAGGATTTTCAGCTTGGGCAGGTGATCACAGCCATAGGAGGCCTTGGTACGGCGGCCTTCGGTTTGGTGGACGCGGCCAAGTCGGCCTTTAGCGGCATCAACCGGATCGGGTTGGACCACATCCATCAGGTGGTTTCGGAGCTGACTCCTGAGGGAGCGAGCGCGGGCGGCCCCGTCAATGCATTGCCGCAGGCCGACATCCTGAAAACGCTGGAGGCCAATTGGGTGAATGGCAACGATCTTGCCAGCCAGAAGGCGATTGCCAAGTCGCTCATCAAGCTACATCTGAGTGCGGCCAACGCAACGGCCGTCGCAGTGAAGGCCAGCGTCGACCCGGTTGTGCTGACCTCGGTTGCATCCAACCTTGAGACGGGAACGCCTCTCTCGCAGGCGCAAGGCGACGCTTACTCGCGCTTCGACCTGATTACGACTGCTCTGCTGGATGAGGCCTATCAGGTTTCAGAGCAGGTATACCGCAACTGGACGCGGACGCTGGCCGCCGTGGTGGCTGTAGTGCTGGCCGTGGCGGGCGCGTGGAGCCTGGAGGGCGCAGGTTTCTGGTCAGTAAAGGAAATCACTCTGGCTGTTCTGGTTGGTCTGCTGGCCACTCCGCTGGCGCCGATTGCAAAGGATTTGTCGAGCGCGCTGGCAACGGCGGTCAACACAATGCAACTAGTGAAGAAGTAGGCCCCGTCATGACGCAATTTCTCGATCTTCGCCTTCAGCCGGTCGGCGGCGGCCTGGCTACCGCGGTGAGCATCAACCAGGGTGCGAGTATCGGCAACTATGCCGGCCTGAGCCTGAATGACCTGCTTGGCTCGATTCAAGGCAGGCATGTGCTGATCGCCAGCCATGGCTTCAACGTGAATCGCTCGGATGGAATTGACTGCCTGTCCAACTGGGAGAGTCTGTTGCAGCTTCCGCAGCCGTACTCCGCATTTATCGGCTTGCTGTGGCCGGGCGACTCGGTGTGGGCGCATGGGCTCGACTATCCCGATGAGCCGAAGATTGCCGATGAGGCCGGCAAACTGGCCGCCGCGTTTATCGACGCTCACTTTCACAGCGCGGCCAGCATCTCCTTTGCCTCGCATAGTTTGGGGGCGCGCGTGGTGCTGGAGACCATCTCCCAGCTGAGCCTGCCGGTTCGCCGCTTGATCCTGATGGCCCCGGCCATCGACGACAACTGCCTGACAACTGAGTTTCAGTCCGTTGCAGCCAAGGTCGGCTCGATCTCCGTGCTTGCTTCGATGAAGGATAGTGTGCTGTCCGAGGCCTTTCCACTGGGCAATTTCATTGCCGGCATCATCGCCGCCGGCCACCCGTGGTGGCACGCGGCGCTGGGCCATTGCGGCCCCGCAGCACCGTGGCCAGCCAACTTTCAGCCCCCCTTCGAGCTTCCGGACGACTGGAAGTTTGTGCACGGCAACTACTTGCAAATCGATCATCCTGAGCCTGCACCAATGGCGCTCCCTGTCGATGTGCCGCCCCAGGGCACACCCCCGCCCCCAGGCAACGGCTGGCAGGAGGCCTTTTCATCGGCCTTTGCTTCTACGCGCTTCCTGTAGGTGATAGAGCCTGTAGCAGACTAGAAATATTTATCGCTTTTTCTTCGCTTTTCCTCTTGCGCTGTTGTATTCTGGTTTCGCAACTCGGGAGGTTGCACTATGGACTTTCAACAAGAACTGATTGCTGAATACGACCGCGAGACTGCCAAGACGCGCAAGATGCTGGAGGCAATCCCTGCGGATGCCGATTTCACCTGGAAACCCCATCCTAAATCCATGAGCCTGGGCCAGTTGGCCGGACATATTTCGGATACTGCCGGGGAATGGGCGATTACTACACTGACCAGCGACAAACTTGAATTCCCGGCCGATCACAAGTTCGAGCCATACGTTCCTGCATCCGACAAGGCGATTCTGGAGAAGTTCGACAGCCAAGTTGCAGAGGCCAAAGCCGCGCTAGCCAGCTTTGCGCCGGCCAAGTGGGACGAGAACTGGAAGTTCATCGCCGGCGGCCAGACCTGGATCGACGAGTCGAAGTATTTGGTCTTCCGCAACTGGGTACTTAACCATCTGATCCACCATCGTGCCCAGTTGGGCGTCTACTTGCGCCTGCTCGACAAGCCGATCCCTGGCACATACGGACCGTCGGCGGACGAGACGTAATTCAGGAATCAGGGATCAGGGATCAGTACGGCACATTGGCGCTCATAACCCCGTCAAAAAATGCAGGAAACGGATTGACAAACTCAAACCCAGCGCGACAATCCTATCGACCCCTGACCCCTGACCCCTGACCGACTATCCTTGTTCCATGGCTATTTCATTTCCGAAGATATACCCTATCCTCGACGCTTCGTTCATTCCCACCTCGGGCCGCGAGGAGTTTCTGCGCCGACTGGGCGGCTCACTGGCTGCGGCGGGCGTGACGCTTCTTGAGTACCGCAATAAGACCGGCGGCGACGCCGAATTGCTGGCGGACGCGGAGGTTTTACGCGCCTCGCTGCCGGCCGGACAGGTGAAGTTGATTCTCGATGATCGCGCCGATCTGGTTGAGAGAATTGGTTTTGATGGCGTGCATGTGGATGCGGGTGACTTATCGCAAGCCGAGGCTCGCAGGCTGCTGGGGCCGGAGCGCATCGTGGGAACCTTCGGCGGAGGCGCTGCGGGAATGCTTCCCGGTATCCTGGAAGCCCCGGCGGATTACTTCTCGATCGGGCCGGTTTTTGCGACGCGCACAAAGCAGACCAGCTCGCCGCTGATTGGAATGGAAGGCGTGCGGCGGCTGCGCGCGGAGGCCGGAGCGGGTCCGGCACTGGTGGCGATCGGCGGCATTACTCTGGCCACAGCGGCGGAGGCGCTCTCTGCCGGAGCTACGGTGGTGGCCATTGCCGGAGCGCTCTTCAGACAGACTGATCCGGCGGCGGAGTTTCGCAGGTGGCTTCGAGAACTGGAATGAATGCCGCCAGTTCCGTTCGTGGTTGTACATCCATGAAAATGCAAGGCCGGTTTATGGAGTGAAAATGCGCCAGACTGTCTCCCCCCGGCTCACGATTTCTGTGTGCGGGGACGGAGACAATCAGCGCATTCGTAATTCTATCCGACCCTATTGTTGAGGCTGAGTCAGATAGTGGTGATGGTGATGGTGGTGGTGGCGATGGTGGACGACTATCACAACCTGCGCTGACGCCGCAATAGGTACTGCGAGGCAGAAGACGAGAATGGTTCCAAGCAAAAACTTTTTCATATCTCTAGGATGACCCGCCGAACGTATCAATGCTGAGCTACTATGACCTGCGCGCGCAAACGCTGATTTTAGAGCAGTTCGGCCCATGATTTATGCTTCTGATCATGGCGAAACAGAATTTCAGTTCAAGTCAGGCGACAGGCGCTCCCCGGCTGGTAGAAAGCCTTGGCTTGTTCAGTTCTACCGCGCTGGTGGCTGGCTCGATGATCGGTTCGGGCATCTTCATCGTCGACGCGGAGATTGCACGCGGCACCAACTCCCCGGTACTTTTTCTGGGTGCATGGTTGGTGACGGCAATGCTGACGATGATCGGCGCGCTCAGCTACGGCGAGCTGGCGGCGATGATGCCGCGAGCCGGCGGGCAGTACATCTACCTGCGCGAGTCGCTGGGGCCGTTGTGGGGCTTTCTTTATGGTTGGACGCTTTTTCTGGTGATTCAGACCGGAACCATCGCCGCCGTCGCGGTGGCCTTCGGCAAGTTTCTCGGCGTCTTTTTTCCCACGGTCTCGACGACCCATTGGCTCTGGCACATCGCCCATGTGCCCGCGCTCACGGTGGGGCCGATGGTGCTGGGCAATATGGAGATCGGCGTCAACACTGCCAATCTTACCGGGATCGCTGTCGTTCTCTTCCTGGCGATCCTCAACATCTTCGGCGTCAAGCTGGGCGCGCTGGTTCAGAATGTCTTCACTACAGCCAAGGCGCTGAGCCTGGCTGCGCTGATTCTGCTGGCCTTCACGGTGGGACGCAACGCCACGGCGATTGCGGCGAACTTCGGCGCGGGCTGGAGCGAGTTCTGGCGGAATGCCAACTGGAGTTCGCTGCACCCTGTGCAGGTGGGCGTCGGCGGGCCAACGGTGCTGGTGAATCTGCTGGTGATTCTGGCCGTGGTGCAGGTGGGTTCGCTCTTCTCGGCTGACGCCTGGAACAACGTCACCTTCACGGCCGGCGAGGTGAAGAATCCCAAACGTAACATCCCACTCTCGCTCGTTCTGGGCACGGGATTTGTACTGACGGTGTATTTTCTCGTCTCGCTTGGCTACCTGCTGGTGCTGCCGATGCACGGCGATGTGAATGGCGCGACGGTGATGGCACGCGGCATCCAGCACGCGACCGAAGATCGCGTGGCGACGGCGGTGCTGGAGCAGATCTTTTACTCCAGCGGGGCGTACCTGATGGCCGGGGCGATTCTGATTTCGACCTTCGGCTGCGCCAATGGAATGTCGCTGGCCGGGGCGCGCGTTTACTATGCAATGAGCCGCGACGGCCTCTTCTTCAAATCCGTCGGCAAGCTGCATCCCCGCTACAAGACGCCCGCAGTAGGCTTACTGGTGCAGGCCGCGTGGGCCACCGTGCTGTGCGTTTCCGGCTCGTACGGCCAGTTGCTGGATTTCATCATCTTCGCGGTGCTGGTCTTTTACATTCTCACCATCGTGGGGCTGTTCGTGCTGCGCTTCAAGAAACCAGATGCTCCGCGGCCTTACAAGGCCTGGGGCTACCCGGTGCTGCCCGCGCTCTATATCGTGATGGCCGGATGGATCTGTGTCGTATTATTGCGATATAAGCCCCAGTACACGTGGCCGGGCTTGGTCTTGGTTTTGCTCGGCATTCCGGTCTATCTCTTCTGGTCGCGGCGTACGATACGTCAATCCCCGCCGATCCAAAGTTAATTCGATACCAACCCCTGTGGATGGAGCTTCTGATTCATGTCCAGACTGCTACGAATCAAACCGATGTCGATGCTCAAGCAAGAGGCCGGTGAAGTGGGCACGCACACGCTCAAGCGTTCCCTGGGAGCGCTGAACCTGATCACTTTAGGCATCGGCGCCATCATTGGCGCGGGCATCTTTGTGCTCACCGGCCAAGCCGCGGCCTTGCACGCCGGGCCGGCAGTCTCGCTCAGCTTTGTGTTGGCCGGTATCACCTGCGCATTCGCCGGCCTGTGCTATGCCGAATTTGCCTCCATCATTCCCATCGCCGGTTCGGCTTACACCTACGGATACGCCACGCTTGGCGAGTTCGTGGCCTGGATTATCGGCTGGGATCTTGGGCTGGAATACGGCTTTGGCGCGGCCACCGTGGCTGCCGGCTGGTCGGGTTACTTCAACAGCCTCCTGCAGCAGTTGCACATCTACTTTCCGCCACGACTGACCGCAACGCCGGGCACGGTGCTTGTTTTCTTTCACGAGCGATGGCTTCCGCTGACCTCGCTGCCGCCAGGCGCCGAAACAGCCGGCTTGCCGCACGTGACCGCACTCTTCAATTTATTGGCCATTCTTGCGATTCTCGCCGTCACCACCGTCCTGGTAATCGGCATCAAGGAGTCGGCCAACCTCAACACAACGATTGTTTTTATCAAATTGAGTGTGGTGGGCATTTTTATTGTTTTGGGTGGGTGGTTTCTCTTTCAGCACCCGGCGCTGGCCTCGGCCAACTGGCATCCGTTCATTCCGCCCTCAGACGGGCACGGCAACTTCGGCTGGCACGGTATTGCTACAGGCGCGGCTTCGATCTTCTTTGCGTATATCGGCTTTGACGCCGTCTCCACCGCTGCCCAGGAGGCCAGAAACCCACAAAAGGATATGCCGCTCGGCATTCTTGGCTCGCTGGTCATCTGCACCATCCTCTATATTGTGGTTTCCACGATCCTTACCGGCCTGGTGAACTACCATTCGTTGAATGTTGCCGACCCGGTGGCGCTGGGCATCGATGCGACCGGCGTCAGTTGGGGTTCGCTGCTGGTCAAGATCGGCGCGGTCTTTGGCCTGGGAACCGTGATGCTGGTCATGCTGCTGGGACAGTCCCGTGTCTTCTTCTCGATGTCCAGAGACGGCCTGTTGCCCAAATGGGCCTCGGCTATTCATCCCAAGTTCCGCACACCGTGGATTTCGACGATCGCGGTGGGCGCGGTGGTGGCAATCCTGCCTGCTTTTCTCTCCGTTGGCCGGCTCGCTGAACTAGTGAATATCGGCACTCTGCTGGCCTTTACGATCGTCTGCGCAGGTGTGTGGGTGCTGCGCGTCCGCCATCCCGACCTACACCGGCCCTTCAAAACGCCGTTTGTGCCGCTGGTGCCCATTCTAGGGATCATCACGGCCGCCTACCTGATGTGCAACCTGCCGCGCATCACCTGGATGGTGATGATCGGCTGGCTGCTGGTGGGTCTGGTGATCTACTTCAGCTACTCGATCCGGCACAGCAAGGTGCAAAAGCTGGAGAATGCCTCAGACGGAGATTGATTCAGCGAAGATAGACCGATGCTCATCGAAGAAAACAAGCCGCTTGCGCCCTTTACCACCTTCGGCATCGGCGGGCCGGCGCGCTGGTTTGTCGAGGCCACAAGCGAAGAGGAGATTGCCGAGGCCGCCGCCTGGGCCGAAGCGCACGCCGCAAAGCTTTTTGTGCTGGGCGGAGGCAGCAATCTACTGGTTGCAGACGCCGGCTTTGATGGCCTGGTGCTACGCGTTGGCTTGCGCGGGATTTCTGTGCAGGATGCGACGGACCTATCTGGCGGAAGGACTTATCAAGCCGCCGCCGGCGAGGAGTGGGACCAATTCGTGGAGCGGATGACGCAGGCTGGATGCGCCGGAATAGAGTGCCTTGCCGGTATTCCCGGAACGGTGGGCGGAACTCCGGTGCAGAATGTCGGCGCTTATGGGCAGGAGGTCGCCTCGGTTATCGAGCGTGTGCGCGCCTTCGACCTGCAATCGCACAGCTTCGTTGAGTTCGCCGCGGCCGAGTGCGGCTTTGCCTATCGCCGAAGCCGCTTCAATTCGGAGGACCGCGGGCGGTACATCGTCACGCGCGTGGATTACCGGCTCACTCCTGGCGGCGCGCCGACGGTGCGTTACGCCGAGCTGCAACGGGCGCTTGCGGAACGCGGAGCCGAGAGCGGCGAGCCGAGCCTCGCTGAAGTTGCAGCCGTCGTGCGCCGCGTCCGCCAGTCCAAGGGAATGTTGCTGGTTGACGGCGACCCGGATTGCAAGAGTGCGGGCAGCTTCTTCAAGAATCCCGTAGTGAGCGAGGAGCAGCTCCGGCGGATTGCGGCGGTGAGCGATAAGGCGCCGCCGCGCTTTCCCGCCGGAGCAGGCGTGGAGAATCTCGGCAGGGTCAAGGTTCCTGCCGCATGGCTGATCGAGCAGGCCGGCTTCGCCAAAGGCCACACGCTCGGCGCCGCCGCAATCTCCTCACGGCACACGCTGGCGCTGATCAACCTTGGAGCAGCGAGCGCAGCGGAGATTCTGGCTCTTGCCGAACAAATCACTGCTGCCGTCGAAAAGCGCTTTGGCCTTCGGCTGGAGATGGAACCGGTGATGGTGGGATTCTAGTGGCCAATATGCAGGCTGAGGGACGCGCGTTTGCAAGGTGCGCGGAAAGTATCGCAAGATTCGTATAAGCCCATAATATGTTCGCGGCATCCGAGATGTATTGCCGACTCCTTCAGCCGATTCGATCCCTTGTCATTCGGCTTTCTCTTCCTGCGGCAGGAAAGGATGCAGCGTCTGTTCAAGCAGCCCCGAGGGCATCGGCGTGTGGATTCCGTAGCTGGGCGGCCACTGCTTCCTGGGCATATACCAGGAGCCGAAGAGAATATCCATGATGGGCAGCATTGATGCATAGTTCTTGTCGACGTGTTCATCGTTCGTGTGGTGCCAATGGTGAAAGGCCGGAGTGGCGATCAGCACGCTCAGCCAGCCAAATCGCCAGCGCAGATTGGCGTGAATGAAGAACCCCCACATGGAGCCGACCAGCAGAAAAAACAATGGCGCCACATCCAAATGCCTGCCCGCCACCGGCTGGGCCAGGCCCACGGCGTACAAGGGGACAAGTCCGCACAGCCGGACGAAGACGAAATCCAGCGGATGGGCGTGTGAACTGACGAGCCAGTCCATCTCCTCGGGGCTATGGTGAATGGAGTGAAAACGCCAGAGCAGGGGAATCTCATGCGTCCAGCGATGTCCCCAATAAAACCCAACCTCTCCAACCACCAATGCGGCTGCCAGGCGCGCTCCCAGCGGCAGGCTCGACGACCACTCGTGAACGGCGCCCGGAACCAGCCGATACATGACCCAGGCGATGCCTGCCGCGGGAAATGTCAGAAGCAGCCTGGGCAAAAGGCCGTTCAGAAAATAATAGCCAAGATCGACGAAAAAGGACTTCCGGAAGATCTTCTGCTTATGCAGGGCGAAGAGCCTCTCCAGAGGAGTGAATAGAAGTATAAGCAGGAACAGCCATATGCTCAGCCGGATAATGTCCACCACAAACGGTGGCAAATCCATAATCCGCACTAAAAGGTCATGCATAGGTACTCAACCCGGATTCCGGAAGATGAAAACGAGGTAGTGCTTATTCTAGGGCACTACCTCGTTTTTAGAAGGGAAATAAATGGCAATTATCGCCGGAGCCACTTCTTGGAGCGAAGAATAGCCAGCCCGCCCATAAGACCCGTAAAAAGCAGAGGCAGGCTTCCGGGTTCCGGCACAGGCGAGTTGTCTGCGTTCAACGTGACCCCATCCAGCAGCGCGAATGGTGGAAGCTGAACGTTTCCATAAGCAAGGAACGAGAGCACGTCCGAGGTGTTGTTCGCCGTCAGGTCGAAGGTCTGATATTGCCAGCCGGAAAAGCCGTTGCTGGGAAGTGTATAAACGGCAGTTGAGCCGCTAGAGCCATCGCAGTTGAGGTTGCTGGAAGCATTGGCGCCACCTGAGAGGGGTTGGGTACCAGGATCTACATAGGATTCCACGTTATTTCCGAGGCATACATTCATTGCCTGCAAGGTCGTTCCGTAAAAGCCATATTGCTGCGAGGCCGCCCACCAGAAGCCGACAGTGTATGAGTCGCCCGGGGTCAGGCCATTGATCGTCTGTGAGAGCGCCGAAATCTGGAAGTCGCCATCGAGGGCGACATAATACCCGCCGTCGGGGCTCATTGCAGACAGCCCATTATTCGAGCCATCATTCGGACCCCAAAGCGCATTTTCGCCATAATTACTCAACACAGCGCCGGGCACATCCGCGCTTCCGGGGGCATAAACAAAGGCATAGCTGCCGTTTGGCGTCGGCACCGACCAGTCCGCCAGCGTGGTGTTGTAGCCGATCTGGCCACTGCCGCCATTGATTTCAAGGCTGCCGTTGACGACCAGATTATCCGCTTGTGCCGGGAGGGCATTCATCACAAGCACCGTGGATACAAAACCCATTGCGACGAGATTACGCAGGCGCAGTCCTTGCACTGGCTCCGCTAGCTTCTTGATCGTACCGTTCATTCAATCTCCCTTAAGTTCAATGATTCTTTCATTTAACGAGCCGGCGAACCTGTGATTCACCGGTACTCTTCGATCATGTGTTAAATCTGTCAAAGGCGTAGGTGAAAGGGGAAGCCTACATTCATTGTAGCACTTTGTGGACCAAATATATCCAATTCTGAATATCGCTGTAAATAGAACATATCTTATTGATTTCACAATGCATATCCGACGAGATTCCCATCAGTACTCAGCGTGGTATAAACGCGAATATGCAAGAGTATGCACAGTAAAAGGAAAATTCTTTTCTAATACATTCACTCCAATTCTGGACCGCGCGTCTCCAACAACAATTGCCGTAAGTACCCTCTGACGGTGCGCTCTGGCAGAATCGAAAACAAGGACACCCCCCAGCAACCGGAGAAGGCATGTGCATCAACCCACCCCTGTACCGTACAAGAAAACGCAAACTGTGATCCCGCGAATATGCGGCGCGGCAAAACCGCCGTCTGCTGGTAACCTATCAGCAGGCATGAGCGAGAATCTACATCAGTTGCGTTGTTTTGGTTGCGGGGCACGAATCTCTGGCGTAGACGCCAGGCCGGACTTTCGCTGCGCCGATTGCGGCGACCTGTTTGAAGTGGAATACCCCGGCTGGGGCCACCGCAAGGGGCCGGACCGTCCCAATCCCGGCGCGCTCAAATGGCTGTGGCGGGAGCGGCGCTGCTCGTCGGAGGGGCTGGACCACTCTGGCGTATGGCGCTTCCGCGAGCTGCTGCCGATTCTGGAGAGCTTTGGCAATGCGGTGACGCTGCGCGAAGGCAATACGCCGCTCTACCATCTGCCGCGCGCCGCCAGGAGGCTGGGGATCGACCAGCTCTTCGCCAAACACCAGGGAATGAATCCGACCGGCTCGTTCAAGGACACGGGCATGACCGCGGCGATGAGCGTAGCCAAGGAGCGCGGCTTCGAGTGGGTGGCCTGCGCCTCGACCGGAAATACCTCGGCCTCGATGGCCGCTTATGCCGCGCGCGCCGGGTTGAAGAGCCTGGTGCTGATTCCCGACGGCAAGATCGCCTGGGGCAAGCTCTCGCAGGCGATGGACTACGGCGCGGTGACCTGCCAGTTGAAGGCCGACTTCGATGGCTGCCTGACGCTGCTGACCGAGATTGTGAACGAAGCGCCGATCTACCTGCTCAACTCGGTGAATCCTTACCGGCTGGAGGGGCAGAAGACGCCGGCCTTCGAGATTGCCGAGGCCTTCGACTGGAATGTTCCCGATCACCTGATTGTGCCGGGCGGCAATCTGGGCAACTCATCGGCGCTGGGCAAGGGCTTCCGCGAGATGCACGAACTGGGCCTCACGGCGCGGATGCCGAAGATTTCCGTGATTCAGGCGGCGGGGGCGAATCCGCTGGTGCGCTGCCTGGCCGAGAACGGTGGCACATCGCTGGAGCCGGTGGAGGCGCACACACGGGCCACGGCGATTCGCATCGGCAACCCGGCCTCGTGGCGCAAGGCCGCGCGGGCGATTCAGGAGACGGGCGGCTGGTGCCTGGATGTGACCGAGGCGGAGATCGCCATTGCCAAGGCAGAGATCGGCGGCGAGGGACTGGGCTGCGAGCCGGCCTCCGCGGTGACGCTGGCGGGGTTGAAGAAGCTGCGCGCCGAGGGCAAGATTTCCGCGAGCGAGACGGTGGTTCTGGTGCTGACCGGGCACACGCTCAAGGATGCCGACTATACCATCGACTTCCATCGCGGAACGCTGTTGACCGCGGACGAGAGCGCGGGCCGGGAGACGGAGATTGCCAGCTTGCAACGCAATGCGCAAGTCGTTGAAGCCACGCCGGCCGCGGTGCTGGCCGCGCTGAAGGGCAGAGCGGGATGAGCGAGGGATTGCAAGAGAACCCTATCCGGCTGCGTTTGCCAGCCTCCTCGGCCAATCTTGGCTCCGGCTTTGACGCCGCAGCTGTGGCTCTTGATTTTTATCTCGACATCGAGGCCTCGCCAGCCAAGGAGTTTTCGATTGAGGCTGTGGGCCGCGACAGGGAACGCTGTTCCCGGCTTGAGAATAATCTCATTCTGGAGATTTACAAGGGGCTGCTGGAGACGAACGGGCGGCCAGCGGTTCCTCTGGCGATTCGCATGAACAACGAGATTCCGCTGGGGATGGGCTGCGGCTCGTCGGCGGCGGGACGGCTGGCGGCGATTGCTTTGGCGGTGCATTTTGGCCGGCTGGGCTGGAGTTCTGAGCGGATTCTCGAAGAGGCTTCGGCGCTGGAAGGGCATCCGGACAACGCCTCGGCCTGCTGGCTGGGCGGATTTGTGGCCGCGGCTTGCGAGGGCAATTGCGAGCAGAGGCGCATCCAAGTGGCTCACGTCGCGCCGCCGGCCGAGTGGCGGGCGATCGTGGTACTGCCCAACGAGCCGTTGGCGACCAGCCAGGCGCGCGCCATGCTGCCCGACTGCTACCCACGCGCAGACGTGGTGGCCAACATTCAGTCGGCGGCGCTGCTGGGACTGGCCTTTGCTCAGGCGCGCGGCGACCTGCTGCGCATCGCCATGCAGGACCGCATTCACCAGCCCTACCGCGCGCCCTTCTGCCCATTACTGCCCCGGCTACTGCCGCTGGCCGCAGAACACGGCATTCTGGGAGCGGCTCTGAGCGGCGCCGGACCTTCGGTCCTAGTGATCGTAGGCAGCGCGGAGAGCGTGCCCGAAGCGTTGGCTGCCATCCGGGCGGCGCTGGAAGGCGTAACGGAGCCGGAACTCAAGCTCTGCCGGTTTGAGCCGGCGGGAGCAAACCAATCCTTTGAGGCGACACGCCCGGTCTAAGCCTTGACCGGGGAGCCTCCCTTACGTCGGTTACAGTACTTTTTGTGCAATTTTATACGTAGATGTTACTTTTTTGCAGCACAATCCACGATAGGCATATTACTTTATTTATTACTCAAGATTGCTTGCTATTCGGCCGGGAAACACCTACATTTTCAGCGTGGGCAGTTCTGGGGGAGGGCTGCTCTAGCGCCCGTGATCCCAATGGGATCCGGGCGCTTTTTATTGCCCGCAATTCAATACAGAACTTTTGTTACAGAATCTTAGCTGAAATTCCTGCCATTTGTTAGTCCGAACGGCTCCGTTTTCTGTTGACGATCAAGGAGCGGTTTGCGACTTTCCCTCCTACAGACGCATCTCATGAAGGCCCGGTAACCGCGTACACTGTATGCAGGCAGTTGCCGCAAGGAGGATCATGTCTGGAGTGGGAGTTCTGGAAGTCAATGATGCAACGTTCGATCAGGAGGTGCTCAAAAGCGAGCTGCCGGTCCTGGTGGATTTCTGGGCCGTATGGTGCGGCCCCTGCAAGGCGATCGCGCCGATCATCGATGCGATAGCGGCCAAATACGCTGGCAAGCTGAAGATGGCCAAAGTGAATGTGGACGAGAATGGCGCGACGCCCTCGCGCTTCGGCATTCGCGGCATTCCGGCTTTATTGTTATTCAAGGGCGGCAAGGTAGCCGATCAGATCGTCGGCTTTGTTCCTCAGGACGTGATCGAAGAGAAGATCAAGAGGCTGCTGGCTTAATCGATCTCCGCAGCATCGAACATAGAAGAGCCCGGCAGATCTGCCGGGCTCTTCTCTTCATAGGCCCAATTGGGCGATTGGCTCAAGGCCGAGCCGCTTCCGGCAATCCTCCAGAATGGCTTCGGTGCGCGTTGCGCCTGCGCGGCTGACACCAATCGAGCGAACCTTGAGGAGGGTGTCGAGATCGCGTATGCCGCCGGCCGCTTTCACCTGCACCCGTGCCGGGGAATGTTTGCGCATCAGCTCCAGATCGGGAAGAGTAGCTCCGCTGGATGCGTAGCCGGTCGAGGTCTTCACCCAGTCAACACCAATCTCTCCGCAAATCTCACAGAGGCGAATCTTCGCGGCATCGTCCAGGTAAGCATTCTCAAAGATGATCTTGATCTTTGCCCCGCCGTCGTGGACGGCCTGCGTCAGGGCAAGCAGTTCATCCTGGATATAGGACCAATCCCCGCTGCGGGCCTTGCTGATGTTGATCACCGCATCCAGTTCCCTGCCCCCATCTTTCAACGCCTGCCGGGCTTCGGCCAGCTTGATGGCGGTGGTGTGCCCGCCATGGGGAAAGCCGATGGTAGTGCTGGGGACTACTGTAGAGCCGGCAAGAAGATCGGCGCAGCGAACCAAGTAGTACGGCAGGATGCAGACGCTTGCCGTGTCGTATCGAACCGCCAGCGCGCAGCCCGCCTCCAGTTCCGGAGCCGTCAAGGAAGGATTGAGCAGCGAATGATCGATCATCTTGGCGATCGATTCGTAATCATATGAACTGGTCATTTTTACCTGTACTTGCGCAGCACGCCCAGTACGCGGCCCTGAATGGCCACCTGTGCGGCGTTGACGATGATGGGGCCCATCTCGATGTTGGAGGGTTGCAGCCGAACCAGAGAGCCTTCGGCATAAAAGCGCTTGAGCGTGGTTTCGGAGCCGTGCAGCAGAGCCACGACGATCTCGCCCTGGCGCGCCGTGCGGGTGCGCTCCACCAGCACATAATCGCCGCTGATGATGTGCTCGTCGCGCATGGAGTCGCCGCGCACTTCGAGGGCGAAGACGTCGCGGTTGCCCACCACGTCGTGCAGTGAGACGCTCTCCTCGTTCTCCATCGCCTCCACCGGCATGCCGGCGGCGATGCGCCCCATCAACGGCAGACGGTCGCTGGAACGGGTGCGGGCGCCCGGCGGCAGCACGTCGATGGAGCGGCTGCGGTTATGCACGCGGTCCAGCAACCCCTTCTTTTCGAGGTTGGTAATGTGCTTGTGCACAGTGGCCAGGCTCTTGAGGCCCATGCCGCGCGCAATCTCCTCAAAGGACGGGGAGTAGCCGTTGCGCGACACAAAGGTCTCCAGGAAATCGAGAATCTCTTTTTGCCTTCGGGTGACAGCCATGGAGGCATTATAGCGAATAAACGGCGAACTGCAACAGTTTTTTATTTTTTTGTTTTGCTCGGAATTGTTCCTCATGCCCGAACCGGTCCGGAGTCGAGGTAACTCACCACCGGTTCCGCAAAAAATGCGGCGTTGCGGGCACCCAGGTTTCCCGGAATGCCGACTAGAAATGGTGAACAAATACAAAGTTCGGGCTAATATGAGCCATCGATAATCAAAGGGGTGTCTCCGCGCATAGATCTCTCGCGCGGCGGCCCACACGCAAGGGAAGATGATTTCGCTGAAAGTACATCGTGCGCAAACGGAATCCAATGAGCAGTCGCCACCGGAGCCCCCGGCATGATCCGTGGGAACCGGCATATCTGATCCGCTGGCTGTTGCGTTTATGATTTATAAGTCTTTTATATTCAACCGGTTGTGAAAGATACGATTATCGGTCCAGCCATCGGAAAGTAGTCGGCTTTGCCGGAGGAATTTTTTCGCGCTCGCCATATTGGGAATCATCAAGCGCCTGTGCCTTTTCTGGAATCGCCTGTTCTTCTTTCTTCACTTCACCTATTGAGTTCCGTCCCCCGACGCGGGATGGTTAAGTGGAACCGTCCGTTAGCACACTCTAAGCCGGGCGGTTCGAGGACGTGGAGCATGCAGGCGTCACGAGTTGAGGGCGCTGCCGAGCAGAAAGGACTGCCATGAGATTACTGATCGCCGAAGATGACCAGGCGCTGGGGTTATTTCTGAGCCGCGGTTTAGAGGCTGATGGGCACCGTGTCCAAGTGGCCTACGATGGGGCCGCAGCAGTAGAGGCATTTCGCCAGGAGTTGCCTGACCTGACCATTCTCGATCTGAATATGCCTATCAAGGACGGGGAGCAGGTGCTGGAAGAGGTGCGCGCGATGGACTCGGATCTGCCGGTGCTGGTTCTGACCGCCCGTCAGGAGGTGGACACGCGCGTCCGCTGCCTGGACCGCGGAGCCGACGACCTGATGATCAAGCCCTTCAGCCTTCATGAACTGCGGGCCCGCTGTCGGGCGTTGTTACGGCGCAAGCGCGAGGCGCGCCTGCTGCTGCGCGCCGGCGATCTGGAACTGGACCGGCTGGACCACACCGCCCGCCGCGCCGGCCAGACTATCCTGCTCACCAACAAGGAGTTCGCTCTTCTTGAGCACCTGATGCTCAACCGCGGGCAGTGCGTCTCGCGGGTGGAGCTGCTGGACTCGGTATGGAATCTGGAGCCGGCGCAGACCACCAATATTGTGGACGTCTACGTCAACTATCTGCGTCGCAAGCTCAAGGACCCTCCCCCAGGGCAGCTGATCCGCACGGTGCGCGGGCAGGGCTACATGGTGCCGCCGGAGACCGACATTGCGCTCGCCGCCTTGCCAGCACTCGCCGTACCAGCGATTCTGCCCGACGTGGTAGTTCCGGCAGTGGCCGCTCCGGTTTTTGAAGCGCACTAATTCTTTAGCTCAATCCAACCTGATCGACGTTCAGGAGAAACTTCATGGCAAGCGCAGTTCCCGTTTCCGCCCTTCCTTTGGCCAGCCGCATCCGCCCACGCACCGCGCTGGTGGCCAGCGCCGACCGCAGCTTCCGCCAGCGGCTCTCCGAAACACTTACCGGCCTGCGCTGGCAGGTGCGGGAGGCCGAAGGCGGCGCGCAGGCCTGGGCGGAGGCGGAGTCGTCACTGCCCGAGGCGGTTATCGTCGACTCCTGGCTTCCCGATCTCGACCTGGCTGAATTTCTCAAGGACTTCCGCACCAAATTCCCCGACGTGGATTTGGTAACCGCCAGCGGTTTGACCACGCAAGAGAGTCCGCGCGGACCCTACCGCCAGGAGTTGCTCTATGCGCTCAGGCGCACACAGGACAACGACACGGCGATCTGGAACGCGGCGCCGGCGCTCAGCAAAACGAAGCCACCGCTCGATACGATGAATGGCCATGCGTGGCCGATTCCTTCCCTTCCGTCCGTAGCCCGGCAGGCCTTTCCATCGCAGAGCGTCTCCTCCGCCGCCATCCATCCCAGCTTCCCCCAGAGGATGCCCGCCGCCTCGGGACAGCCAGTACACGCCATCGAGCCGGCCTCCAGCGAGAGGCTGCCAGAGCTGATTGGCTACGCCCCCTGCATGCTTGAAGTCAGCCGCCGCATCCGCCTGGTGGCTCCGCGCTCGACGCCGGTGCTGATCGAAGGGCCGACCGGTTCCGGCAAGGAGCTGGTAGCCGAGGCACTTCACCGCCTATCAACTCGCAGCCATAAATCCTTTGTTGCAATCAACTGCGCGGCGATTCCCGAAACGCTTCTTGAAGCCGAACTCTTTGGCCATACGCGCGGAGCTTTCACCGGCGCGGTTCAGGGGCGCGTGGGAAGAATTGAAGCCGCCGACGGAGGTACGCTGTTTCTGGATGAGATTGGCGAGATGCCGCTGGGGCTGCAATCTAAGCTGCTGCGCTTTGTCGAGTGCGGTGAGCTGCAGCGGGTGGGCGACAATGAAACCGTGAGGGTGGATGTGCGCATCGTGGCCTCCACCCACCAGCCGCTGGCCAAGCAGACCCAGAGCGGCGCTTTTCGCGCTGACCTCTATTATCGGCTCGCCGTCTTCCTGATTCGCACTCCGTCGCTGGCCGAGCATGCCGAGGATTTGCCGCTGCTAGTCAATCACTTCCTCACACAGATGGGCCGCGAGGCGCCGATCAAGCGGATCGAGCCAGCGGCTCTGGCCAAACTGGCCGCCCACGATTGGCCGGGCAATGTCCGCGAACTCGAACACGTGCTGGAGCGGGGCGCGATTCTGGCCGGCGAAGAGACCGTGCTGACGACCCGGGAGATCGACTTTGGGCTGGCGATAAACTGAGCCGCTCGTGCAAGATGGAGCAGGAAGCGTTCCATGGCGAGTCATCATTGTCCGCGCGCCCTTGAGGCCAACGGCAAGCCGTTGACCACCTTCGACACAATCACCCAAGAAACCCTCAACATGATCCACTAATCGGGAATGGGGTGGCCCGAAGGCAGCCCCAATGCAGTGAAGAACCCACGATTACTTCCCTATCGCGCAGGCTTGGGTGGCATAGGCTCAGAAGCCGTGGCCGCCGCCAATCTCGATGAAGATGCCTTTGGCTTCGGCCAGCACGTGGCCTCGTGTGTCCAGAATCCAGGCCTCGGTCCAGTGCTTGCGGCCCTCGCTGCGCAGCAGGCGGCCCTCCAGACGAATCGGTGACGCGGAGCGGACCGGGCGGCGGTAGTCGATCTCCATCCGGCCGGTTACCGCCTTCAGCCCCCGCGCGCGCACCGTTTTGCTCATCGCCTCGTCGAGCAGCGTGGCGATGATGCCGCCATGCAGGTATCCGGGCGGCCCCTCATAGCGCTCAGAAATCGTTGGCAGGCAAACCACCGCGCCATCCTCGGCGAGCAGGAACTCCAGATGCAAGCCAATCTCACTGGCCGGGCCGCAGCCGAAGCAGCGGTTTTGGGCGGTATGCACCATGGGCGTCAGTTTTTCGGCGGGTTCTGTCATTCTTCTACCCTATAGCCTTCCGGCCAGCACATCCTCGTAGATCTCCCTGTCCACATTTCCGCCGGTAAGGATGATGCCGATGCGCTTGCCTTGCAAAATATTCTTTTCTTTGAGCGTCCCGGCCAGCGCTGCCGCTCCCGCGCCCTCGGCCAGGTTGTGAGTGTCCTGATAGTAAGCGCGCATGGCGTCGGCAATCTCTGCTTCAGTGACCTCGACGATGCGGGCAGCTTGCTCCCAAATCACCTCCATGGCCTGGGTGTTGGGGGTGCGGCATGCCAGTCCATCGGCAATGGCGGTGCGCGACGGAGCCTCCACCACCCGGCCCTCCCTGAAACTGAGCGCGTAAGAAGGAGAAGCGGCAGCCACCACGCCGACAATCTCTGTGGGCAATCCCAGAGCGTTGCGCGCCGCGGCGATGCCGCAGATGGACGAGCCGAGGCCGATGGGCACATACACCACATCGAGCGGCGGCGCGGCCTTAAAGAATTCGAGCGCGTAGGTGGCCGTGCCCATCAGCAGACGCTCATGAAAGGAGTCGACCATGGCGTAACCGCGCTCGGCGGCCAGGGCGCGAGCGAACTCCAGCGACTCCTGAAAGTCGTCGCCGTGCTCGATCAGTTCAGCGCCCTGCGCGACCATGGCGCGATTCTTCTCCCGGCTGTTGCCGCGCGGAACAACGATGACCGCCTTCAGGCCCGCGAGCCGCGCAGCCATGGCCACGCCCTGGCCGTGATTGCCGCGCGTGGCCGCTGTAACGCCCTCCAGGCCAGACTGGGTCTCTTTGAGCCAATCAATGTAAACCAGCGCCCCGCGCAGCTTGAAAGCGCCCACCGGCGTATGGTTTTCGTGCTTGATCCAGGCCTCGGTTCCCAGCCGCTGGTTGAGCAGCGGCCATGTATACTGCGGGGTCGGCGGCATGAAGCGGTAGACCAAGGACTGCGCATTGCGAATCTGGGTTAAAGAAGGAAGTTGCATGACTCCAGCATAGCGAAGACGGCACAGGGCTTTTCTAGGAATTTTGGAATCTGGCGATTGAGATTCTGGTAGGCATTGAGCAATGCTATCGATTACGCCGATTTGGAGACCATAGAATCAAAAGTGTACTCGAATCGGAATCTGCTATGAATCGTAACAGAAAACAGACTGACGTACCCAAAAGAATCAGTGAACGAACCGAATCGGCGGAAGTTGAACGGCCAGGTACTCTTGCCGAACGACTGTTGGAGATCGGCCGAGCAGCCGCGCTGGAGTGGCGCGAGCCTTGGCGATCTATTGGACATGAGGACCTTCTTTACGGCGAAGACGGACTTCCCCGTTGATTCCAGGTAAATTTCTTCGCAGTCTTTCCCCGCCTCCATGCATCGAACCCAATGGAGGGTTCCCCACATGGACCGCAGAACCGCAATCAAGCACATGGGCGGCGTGGCCAGCGCGCTGCTGTTGACCGAAGCCCTGCACGCACAGGCGCTCCCTGCCTCGCCCGCCGCCGCAACCCCACCCGCGCCCCCAGCCGGCCCTTTCACCCTGCCGCCGCTGCCCTACGCCTATGACGCGCTGGAGCCATACTTCGACGCCGCGACGATGCACCTGCACCACGACAAGCACCACCAGGCCTATGTGAACAATCTGAACCTCGCAGTAGCCGCGCATCCCGAGCTGGCAGGCAAAACGGTGGACGAGCTGGTAGCCAACCTGAGCACCTGGCCGGAGTCGGCCCAAACCGCCGTGCGCAACCAGGGCGGAGGCCACGCCAACCACTCCTTCTGGTGGCCGACGCTGGGTAAAGGCGGCGCGGCGCCCACCGGCGAGCTGGCCAAGGCCATCGACCTGAGGTTCGGCTCGCTCCCCAGCTTCCAGGACAAGCTGACCGCCGCGGCCATGGGCGTTTTCGGCAGCGGATGGGCCTGGCTGGTCAAGCTGCCCGACGGCTCGGTGGCCATCCAGAGCACCGCCAACCAGGACAGTCCGCTCACCGTGGGCCTCAAGCCGCTGCTGACCGTGGATGTGTGGGAGCACGCCTACTACCTGAAGTATCAGAACCGCCGCGCCGAGTACGTCAAGGCATTCTTCCAGGTGATCAACTGGGATTACGTGAGCGGAAAGTTTGCCCAGAAGGCGTAGGTCTTCATTTCTTCGCCGGCAGCGTCTCCCGCTCCCGCGTATTCATGAAGGAGCGCCGGCCGCCCTGCGAGCGCAGGTTGGGATCGTGGATCGGCGGGCGGCTCTCGTCGGCAGTGAAGCCGCGCGCCAGCTTGGGGTTGGGCTTGAATTTGGGCGGCCCGCCGTAGAACTGTCGCGCATGGCTCACCACCATCCCCGCCCGCCCATGCATCGGCCGCACAATCCCGCGAACCTGCACGTCCATGTCGCGGTACTTGCGCAGCTCGCCCACATCCTCGCGGTCCTCCCACAGGCTCACGAGGGTAAAGCGGCATTGCTCGTCCGGCGTCTGCGGCGTGCACACGTCCAGGAAGCGCGTCCCATCCGGCAACTCGACCACATCGTAGATGTGCGCCGTGATGCACACGTCCTTGTTCACCAGCTTGGTGGCCTCATCGGCTGTAACGCAAGGCTTGGGCTTGCCCGCTAAAACCAGCGCGGGCGAAAGCGCAGCAAGAAGCACGACCCATCCCATCCGGCGCAGAGCCACAAATAGCCTCCAAAGAAGACTGCCGAAATCGTAGCGCGAAATGCGCGGAAACGGAAGCAAAACCTCACGTAATTCCAATCGTAGCCGATCTACAGTACGAGGAGTTTATGCTGACGAAGACATTGAAGCTCAGAAAACGAGGGAACGGCCTCTGGATTACCATCCCCGCGGCCATTGTGAGAGAGCGGAACCTGAAACCCGGCGATGAGGCACAGTTCACGCAAACCGGAGAACATGAATTAGAGTTGAGTCTCGTTTGCAATCAAACCGGGACCATTGAGAGGATAATGACTTTTGGCCGTGTCATGCCGCCGGATTCTATGTCCACTCGGGACAAAGCTAACGAACCATAGGGTAGAATTGCTGTGATATTGAGTGGGAGCGAGTTCGATGTCTACTGTGAAGCGATTCTTCGTTCATCGTGCATGGTTCTTTGTGGTGGTTGGGATTCTGGCGACGCCGTTCGTTCTTTGGTTGGGGTTTGGGCTGAACAATGTGGCGCAATCGCTTTGGTGGCACTGGAACAACGGGAGCAAAGTAATATTTGACGGGCACACGATCACCTTGCCGTTGATGTGGAGACGGAATCCCTGGGCGAACAATAAGGTCTTGAGGCTCGGCCACGCTGTGATCTGGCAGCCTCCGCTTCCACTGCTGGTTGACCCGGAGGATATGACGATTGCGGCGGGCAATGTCAGGTCTGGCTTGCCGGGTGACGGAGAGGATCAGATTATCGACGAGGCGGCGGCACTGCGTTGGCAAACCCAAATGGTTGCGAGTTACCACGAGCAGGGCGCTTACGCCAGCCCTGAAATCCTTCACGGAAAGACCATGACCTTCTATTGCTTCAACAGGAACGATGGTCCGATTCATGGGGCCTGCTTTCTTTGCAAAGCCGTCGGCACCAATTGGGACATCGTCTATGCCGCTGGGCAGACTCAGCCCCACGCCATTCAAAATCAGATGCTGAAAGCCAAAGAGATTTTGGAATCGATAGAGTGACAGAGATTTGGCTCTCTCACCCCTTTTCTTGGCAAGTTAGTGTGCCCTAACCAACTCCTCGCTCTACGCCCCTTGCCCGTAATGGCTCACAACATAGTTATCGAGTATCTGCTTGAACTCCGCCACTATCGTATCGCCGTGCAGCGTCTTCAAGAGCTTGCCGTCCACATACACCGGCGCTTTCGGTTCCTCAAACGTTCCCGGCAAGCTGATTCCCAGATTCGCGTGCTTGGATTCACCCGGCCCGTTGACCACGCAACCCATTACCGCCAGCTTCAACTCCTCCACGCCGGGATACTTCTTGCGCCATTCCGGCATCGAGGTGCGCAGATAACTCTGAATCTGCTCGGCTAACTCCTGGAAATAAGTGCTCGTCGTCCGCCCGCACCCGGGGCAACTGGTCACCTGCGGCATGAAGCTGCGAATCCCCAGTGACTGCAAAATCTGCTGTGCGGCCACGACCTCTTCCGTCCGGTCGCCTCCGGGTTTGGGCGTCAAACTCACGCGGATGGTGTCGCCGATGCCGGCCAGCAGCAGCGGCGCAAGTCCGGCCGTCGAGGCAATCAGTCCCTTCGCGCCCATCCCCGCCTCGGTCAGGCCCAGGTGCAACACGTAATCGCAGCGCGAGGCCAGATTCGTATACACATCGATCAGGTCGCGCACCCCGCTTACCTTGGCCGAAAGAATGATCTGATCGGGGCGCAGGCCGTAACGCTCAGCGGCGGCGGCCGACTCCAGCGCGCTCACCACCATCGCCTCCATCATCACCTCGCGCGCCGGCAAGGGCTGCGGCTGGCGGCTGTTCTCGTCCATCATGCGGGTCAGCAGCGATTGATCCAGCGAGCCCCAGTTCACCCCGATGCGCACCGGCTTCTGGTTTTCCACCGCGCACTCCACCATCACCTGAAAATTGTCGTTGTCTTTCTTGCCTATCGACGCGTTGCCGGGATTGATGCGGTATTTGGCCAGCGCCCGCGCCGTGGCGGGAAACTTCTTGAGCAGCAAGTGGCCGTTGTAATGGAAGTCGCCCACAATCGGCACTCGCAGGCCGCGCTTATCGAGCCCCTCGACAATGTACGGAACAGCCGCCGCGGCCTCCTCATTGTTCACTGTGACGCGGACGATCTCCGAGCCAGCCAAAGCCAGGGCCGCTACTTGTTCAATGGTGCCCGCAATGTCCGCGGTGTCGGTGTTGGTCATCGACTGCACGACGACCGGAACCTCCCAGCCCACGCGAACCTGCCCGATGCTGACCGTTCCTGTTTTTCTGCGCTGAATCTCCGCCATGCCTCTAGTTTACCTTCAAATCCTGTTGGTCGCGGCCTAAGCGCCGATTCCGCTCACCTTGATCAGCAGCCATTCCAGAACACGCGAAGGCAGCAGCCGCCGCAGCGCCAGCCCCAGATGCGCGTCCCAGCCGAAGACATAGCGCAGCCGGGGCCGCGGATCGTCGAGTATCGCCGCGATTCCATCAGCGACAACTTGCGGGTTGGCCTTCAGCTTGCCGCTCTCACGGCTGCTCAGTAAGCGCGCAGTGCGAGCGGCATTGGGCGAGTTTGCATCCTGCGCGGAAGCGGAAAGAATCGCATTGCGCGTCCAGATGTCGGTTTCAAACGAGCCCGGCTCGACCAGCACAATCTGAATCCCCAGCGGCTTCATCTCCAACCGCAGGGACTCGGCCCATCCTTCAATCGCGAACTTCGAGGCCACGTAGCTGCCGATGCCCGGAAAGCCCATGCGCCCGGAGATCGACGAAATCATAACGATATGCCCCGTACCCTGCCTCCGTAACTGAGGCAGAAACGCCCGCGTCACCGCAGTCGCGCCAAAGAAGTTAGTCTCCAACTGCTGCCGCAGTTCCGCGTCCGTAACATCCTCGGCGAAGCCTGCCATGGCGAAGCCTGCATTGTTGATGATTGCATTGAGCGGATCAGGACGCGCGGCAATGGTTGCGGCAAGCTCCGCAATCTGCTCGGCGTTGGTTACGTCCAGAGCGAGAAACTCGATTCGGTCGAGGACGCCGGCCACGCGAGCAGACTCCTCCAGTTTACCGCGGCGGCTAAGATCGCGCATGGTGGCAAGCACGCGCCATCCGCGCCGCGCCAGAGTTATAGTAGTCAGGAGGCCAAAGCCGCTCGATGCTCCGGTAATGAGTGCAACCTTCGTCATACTCTAGGCACCTTCTCCAGCAGCTCCACATACCTTGAGATAACGTCGGGCCAGCGGTATTTTTCACGGGCACGCGCCCTGGATGCCTCTCTAAGTCGCGCCCGTTCGGTATCTTCCTGCTCAGCACAATCAATAGCTATGGTAAGTTCCGAGGCATTTGCGTAATAATACCCGCACGGCCCCAGTGTCTCGCGGTTAAAGGGGTTATCGTGCGCAAAAATCAGGTTGCCGCATCCCATTGCCTCCAACAGCGAAGGATTCGTTCCTCCGACGCTGTGACCGTGGAAATAAGCAAAGGAATGGTAGCGGAGGCAAGTCAGCTTTACCCGATCGTACACGGTACCGATCATCCGAATCCTCGGATCCCGGACTGCGCGGAGCTGTTCAACGTAGCCCGTCTTGGCCAGATGATCGCCTACTACGATAAGTCTCCTGTAACTGCGGGACCGTTGAAATGCCTGAAGAATCTCCAACACGTGGTTTTCAGGCTCAAGGCGGCAGACGACAAGATAGTAGCTCTCCGGAGAAAGATCCCACTCGGAAAGCGGCGACGCCGGAGGAGGCTCTTCAATCACCTCGCAGCCATAACGAATCACGGTGCATGCCCTAACCCTGCCATGACGATCGGCAAGACTCGCCGCGATAGCTTCCGCATCCGCTATGACGCGATTGGCGGCGTAAAGCGAACTCCATTCCATCAGGCGGAGATAGCTCTTCGCGATAAATCCCCATTTAGCTCGAGCCCATTCCAGCCCGTCCGGATTGATCCACACCTGGACACCCCATAACCGGGGAATCAGGCAAAACGGAGCAGCGCCATAGCCAAGCATATATACAACGTCATATCCCCGGCGAGCCGCCCACAGGCATTGCAGGTCGTAGAGGATCGTCTGAAGGGGGCCGAAGGAAGGCGCGAATATATATCGCAGTTTAACGCACTGATAAGTATCTGACTTCCTGGATTCGCCGGATTCGCAGAAGACTGTCACATCGTAACCACGCTCGGAAAGCCCGGTTGCGAGCTTTTCGGCAAAGGTCTCAAACCCGCCATAGCGAGCAGGAATTCCCCGCGTGCCAAGAATGGCAATCTTCATATCTGCCTGTGTTGCACCTTAAGTTGAATAGCCAACGCGGCGTAACACTGATTGAACGCCGCAAGCACCGACGTCATGGTGAAGTGTTCTTCAAAGCGCTGCCTGGATTCAATTCCCATCCGCCTGCATACTTCAGGATCGCAGAGAAGAGCGCGGAGTGCATCTGCCAATGCCACGGTATCATGAGGTGGAACCAAACGCCCGTTCACTCCATCCACGACAACTTCCCGGCAACCGGGCATGTCAGTTGTTACGATGGCGCAACCAGCCGCGCAAGCCTCCACCAATGCACGCGGCAGCCCTTCCCGGTAATAGGAAGGCAAGCAGAAGATGTCTGATTTGTTCAGTAGCTTGGGAACATCTGAACGGAAGCCAAGCCATTTCACCACACCGTCAGCCTCGGCAGATTGTAATACCTCGTGTCTCAGCGACGCAGGATTGCTTTCGTCGATATCGCCTACCAATAGCAATTCGAATCGAAGGCCCTCGCAGTGCAGCATCCGCGCTGCCTCAATCAACTGAAGAATGCCCTTGTATCGAATCATGCGGCATACACATATTATGATGCAAACATTATTCTGATGCGGCGTGGGAACAATGGCGTCCGAATCCAGTCCTGCGCTAGGTATCACAATACTTTGTTCTGCGCTCACAACCCCCTCACCAATGAAGAACTTACGATCGTCAGGATTCTCCAGCGCCATCACAGAACGAGATTTCCTGAACACTTGCCTAAGTCCATAAATAACCAATGGGCGGAGAGCAGAATATGCCCACTTATCTTCGACAAACAAACTCCCCAGTCCAGTGATTGCGGCAAGCAGAGAAGCGTTCTTGCGCCATCGAATCAGCATTCCACCTAGCAGCACATTTTTGAGAGAAACCAGATGCACCAGATCTGGATCACATGAACGAATGACAGTACGCAGGCCCAGGACCGCCTTGATCTCCCCGATAGGATTCCCTACGCCTATCTTAATTCGAAGGGGAAAAAACTGCATCCCGGCATTGATTGCGCGTTCCGGGCTTGCTCCGTCTCGGGCAGCAACAATAACATCCCATCCAGCTTCCTGAATCGCTGTCGCAAGCACCCAGAAATGGCTATATAAAAAGCCTACCTCATTCAGAACAATAAGATAACGGGGGCGGCGCCCCGCACTTAGCTGTGGGTTGGAATCTGCATCCATTGTTCTGCCGTCTGTCATGATGCACCTTCTCTCAGAGCTTATGATAAAGACACCCGCGCATGATGCTGGAACCCGGCGACCCTCATCATGATGATTCGGAAATTATGAACGTTTCGATATAGGTGCCCCAGTTCCCGCTTTTGGGATTTGGGAGACTACATAATCATGCGGTGATGGTACTAGCGGGCGCAGCAACAGCGAGAGCTGAAACACCGGCCATCCCCTGAATGCCTCTCACCCCTGGTCCCGCCACAGCACCACGCCGCCCAGCAGCCCGCTCTCATTCGAGACAATACTCACGTTTTTTGCCGGTGTGAAGAGGATCTTTTTTGTGTTGCCGCCGCCCAAGTAGAGGTGGTCCCAGTTGAAGAGCGCCTCGGTCTGCCTGATCGCCGCCTGGAGGAAGTCGTTCCAGCGCGCCTTGCCGAATTTGTCCAGGCCGCGGCGGCCCAGGTAGTCTTCGTAGGTCATGCCTTTTTTGCGCCAGGGGTGGTGGCCCAGTTCCAGGCCGGGGCAGAGGTGGCCGTTTGTAAAAAGCGCCGCGCCGAGGCCCGTGCCCAGCGTCAGCACCAGTTCCACACCGTTGCCTTTGATCGCCCCATAGCCGGCAACATCGGCGTCGTTGCCCACGCGCACCGGCTTCTTCCAGCGCTTTTCCAGCTCGGCTTGCAGCGGAAAGCCCCCCACCCAAAGAGGATGCAGGTTGAAGGCGCCGAAGGTGCAGCCGTGTTTGACCACGCCGGGGAAGCCCACCGAGACGCGGTCGAAATCCACAAACAGTTTGCGCAGCTCATCCAATCCGCCCAGCACCGCCTCCGGTGTTGGCACGGCAGGGGTTACGACGCGCTGGCGCTCGCTGACCGGCTTACCGGACGGGTCCAGCAGCATGGCCTTCAGCCCCGAGCCGCCAATGTCGATCGACATGGTGATGGGACCTGTTGGGTTGGGCGAAGCGATTGGGGCGGCGACGAGAGCGGCAGCGACGGGCGTGGAAATATCAGCAGTCATTAGCAGGAATTGTACCGCTTGCGGCCAGAATTGCAACTGGCGCGCGAGAGCTCCGGCCAGGCACGGGCAGTCCCAGAGTGGGAATCTTAGCCAACTCCTGTACTCCATTCCGGCTTCTAGCACGTTGTCGTATTGTGAAACAGCAATCTGTCTTGTGTTGAATCATGGGCCATGCTAGTCTGACGGCGGATGAGCCTTCCGCAGACACGGGGAGGAACATCCACCGTAGGGCTTGATATGTTCTCGAATGGCTCATTTTGTACGAGTCATGATTGAGTGGTTTGTAGTTTTATCCGCAGATTCAGCGTCTGAAGGATCTCTGAAACGATAACAAATGTCAGGAACACCATCCTCGTCACTGGCGGCGCGGGGTTTATCTGATCATACTCAAGGGAGAGAGTTATAGGTGCAGATATGGAGCTTCTGCTGAACCGCATTCGCGCACTACGGGCAAGCTCGTTTGCGCGCAATTCGGGGTGGATGATAGTTGGCCAAAGTCTTAATCTTATCTTGCAGGCTGCATACTTTATACTGCTGGCTAGATTGCTGGGAGTGGAAGAATATGGAATTTTCGCGGGTGCATTCGCCTTTGCTGTCATAGCAACGCCATACAGTTCCCTCGGCTCCGGGCTGCTTATTGTCAAGTATGTAAGTTTAAGCGCCGGGAATTTCGCCGCGTATTGGGGCAATGTCTTGTTTACAACTCTTGGCGTCGGTTCATTAATTACGATTCTTCTGTGTTTAATTGCACCTCATTTGCTCAATCCTGCAAGCGCCTCACTGATCCTGCTGGTTGCCATTGGGGAATGTATTTTTCGTCAACTAATTATTTGCGTTAGTCAGGTATATCAAGCATTCGAGCAGCTGCGAATGACGGCGGCCATCATCTTAATGACGAGCTTTCTGCGCCTGATGGCAGTATTGGTTTTGGCATCTTTTTTGCATCATGCGACGGCATGGCAATGGGCTGAATCGTCGTTGATTGTTACAGCCTTGGCAGCAGCCGCCGCCTTGGGAATAGTGATGGCGCGCTATGGCCGTCCCCAGTTTGATCCCCGTATAATACTGTCGAGGTTAACTGAAGGGTTCGGTTTCTCTTTCGCAGGGTCGACGCAATCCGCCTATAATGACATCGATAAGGCGTTGTTGTCCCATTATGGAATGAATATAGCGAATGGCCTCTATACTATGGCCTACCGTGCTGTCGATATAGCTACAATTCCAATTACAGCTCTGGACACGGCTGCGCTTCCACGGTATTTTCGCCAGAGCCGGGAAGGGGTTGAAAGTGTAGTAGTCATTTCTGTCAGGCTAGCCAAAAGAGCCGCGTTACTGGGAATAATTATGTCGAGTTGTTTGTTTTTCGCAGCACCACTGATACCGCGCATTGTCGGCAGTGGATTTAACGGCAGTGTTGCGGCGTTGCGCTGGCTCTGCCTTATTCCGGCGTTTCGCGGAATCCATCAGCTCACCGGCAGTGCAATTACTGGCCTGGGATTTCAGCGCTATAGAACGATGGCGCAATTCGGCGCTTCCGCGCTCAACTTACTTTTGAACCTCTGGCTGATTCCGCGATATGGCTGGCTAGGTGCAGCATGGGCCAGTCTGGTAACGGATGGCTGCCTGGGGGTTTCGAACTGGTCCACGCTGCGATATCTGCAAAGAAAGATTCTATGAAATCCTTTTACGCGAGGAGCGAGAACACAGGCTTATGACTTGCACTCTGGCCACAATATTTCTGGCGCTGCTCACGGTTCTGAACTACTGTGCTGGAAAACGCAGTGTGTTATACCCGCCATTTATATTCTCCTTTGTTTGGTTTGCCGATTCCGCGATTTTCTGGTATGCGCCTATCCGAGTTAGTGATGTTCATGCAGTTACGTGGTGGGTGATTACAATTGGAGCATCTCTATTTAGCCTCGGAGGCTTACTTTCCGGCATTCTGCCTGATGCCTCATTCAGCGCAATAATTAGTGAGCTTTCGTATCCTGCGGTATCACGGATCGGCCTGCGACTCTTGCTTCTTACCTGTCTTGCTGGAATGCCGCTCATGATTATGGATGTTTTGCAGCACGGCGGCGGTGGCAGCCTGGGCGAATTGCTTGTGCGTTCGCGACAGTCCTACGTTGACATGGCGGAGCAAGGGGAATCCTGGGGACTTGTGGTCGGCAGTCTACCTATTTTTTCAATAGCGGTAACCATACTTTGCCGTATTGAGGATAGTGGAATACTCTTTTGGATAGCTGCGATGGCCTCCGCCGTGTGCTGCATTCTTACTGGAGGAAGAAGTTACGTACTTCTATTGTTTTTATCTCTTACGGTTACTCATCTATTAATCAGAAGGAAGGATAGTCTAGTCGCTGCGGCTAAGTATGCATGCATTCCGGTACTTATATTTGCCAGCATATTTATTGCCTTAATCTATCTAGACAAGGATGTCTCCAATTATAAGGGAAGCATTGCGGCTTTACTGACCAATTTTGTTCTAGCTTATATTATTGTTCCCATTCCGGCGCTTGATTATGTGCTTATGCACTCGTCCGAGTATGCTAATGCCCCACACCATACATTTGAGTTTGTTTTGGCAGTCATGAGCAGATTTGGAGCTTCTGTAAATACTCCAAAGATGCATGATGCGTATTTGTTTGTGCCACTTCCCACAAATGTCTACACTGTATACAAGTTTTTCTTTACGGACTTTGGCCTGGTTTTAACATTGGCGGCGGTATTGTTGATTGGGTTTGTTCAGACCGCTATCTATTTGCGCGCACGCGCCGGAAACAAAGTCGCTATCTTTCTAACTGCTCTTCTTGTTTATCCGGCTGTTTTATCAATATTCGACGATTTGTACTCTGGCGGAGGGCTAGTGCTCGTCACCAAGGCAACACTGGTGGCAACAATCTATTTTGCCTTTCTCAATCGAATATATCCAGGCATCCGCTTGCCGCATTTGACTTTTTTAGGGTTTACGGCAAGGACAGAGCCAGGGAGAGATCGATGACCGCTGCGATTATCGTGCTATATTGTCCCGATTTAGCATCTTTAGAGAGGCTTTTGAAGAGCCTGACGAATGAAGTGGAAGAAGTAATTGTAGTAGATAACACTCCGAATCCAGCCAAGGACGTTGCTATCGTTATCGATAATCCCGACTCTCATGTACTGTATATTCCCCTCGGTAAGAATGCAGGCATTGCAGCGGCTCAGAATGCCGGCATTATCAGGGCCGCAAACAAAGGACACTCGCATATACTCCTTCTCGATCAAGACAGCATTTTATTTTCTGGCACGGTCGGCAAGCTGCTTTCGGCCGAACGAGATCTGCGCAGGTCTGGAACGCAGATTGCCGCGATTTGCCCGCAAGTGACCGATAGAAGAACTGGGAATCGCCCCGCAGCAGTACGCTATCATACGCTTATTGCCAGTGAATTCCGGCCTGACGTATTAAGCGAGCAGCCAATTCCCAGTGAGAACCTGATTGCATCGGGATCACTTATTCAAATCGATACACTAACAACGATTGGATTGATGCGCGAGGATCTGTTTATCGAGTATGTGGACACTGAATGGGTGTTACGGGCGCTGAGTGCCGGTTATCACAGCTACTGCGTTCCCGACGCCCGCATGATGCACAGTTATGGGGATTCGTCCGTGATGTTATTTGGCAAGCACTTCTATTTATATTCGAATGATAGGTACTACTATAAGTTACGCAACGAAGTATATCTTTCGCGCCTCAAGACTATGGGATGGCAATGGAGAGCGTACGCTCTTTCAAGAATTCCTTATCACTATATCTTGTATACGGCCCTCTCAAAGAACCGGCTGAGGGCATCTTGCTTGCTGCTGAAGGCTATTCGGGACGGAATTGGCGGAAAACTTGGACCTTTACCGCAGGCGCCGGCATAGACTAAGCCGCTGTGTGGTCCGCCTTGACCGATCGTTTCACCGAGATGAGGCATTCTCCACATCTTTTGCTTTCTGATCGTACATAGTCGAAGATGTGGCAGCCTATACCTTCGCGGGTAACTTAAGCCCCAGTTCCCGCATTGCGATTTGCAGGTCGGCCCAAGCTTCCTTCTTCTGGCGGGGGTCGCGCAGAAGGTAGGCCGGGTGATAGGTGACGATGAGCTGGGCGCCGCGAAAGGCATGGACTCGCCCACGCAGGCCGGCGAGGGGCTGGCGGCTGCCCAAGAGCCAGGTTGCCGCCGTGGCTCCTAGAGCTACCAGCACTTGCGGGCGAATGACGTCGATCTGGCGGAAGAGGAACGGCGTGCAAGTCGCGCCCTCTTCCTGCTCGGGGACGCGGTTGCCGGGCGGTCGGCACTTAACAACATTAGCGATGTAGACTTCTTCGCGCCGGAGTCCCATGGCGGCGATCATATTATTCAAAAGCTGTCCGGCCTTGCCGACGAAGGGCAAGCCTTGCGCGTCCTCGTCGGCTCCCGGCCCTTCACCGACGAACATCAGGCGCGCGGCTGGCGAGCCATCGCCGAAGACCAGCTTGTTGCGGCCTTTGTGAAGCGGACAGCGGGTGCATTCGCCGATCTCGTCGCGAATGAGTTGCAGAGCGGCGGCGCGGCCGGCGGCGGGGACGGCAGCGGCACTATCAGGGGCGGCGGGAACGGGTTTGCGGGGCGGAATGGGCTGATCCTCCAGGAGATAGGTCTGAGGGGCTGCCGTGGATTGGAATTCGTGGTCTCCCACCCTTTCGCCCAAAGGCTGGCGAAAGGATGGGGCACCCAAGGATTTCTCATGATCTGAATTCTCCCAGGTCTCAAATGCGAGACCTGGGCCACCCACCGTGAGCAGCGCAGGGTCCACGGGGCGGCGGTAAAACTCAGTGAGGCCCAGATCGCGGTAGAAGCGGACGCGGGTCAGCAGGGCTTCGCGGGTTGCGGGATCGAACGATTGCGCCAACGGAGCTTACTCCACGATCAGTTGCCGGCGGGCGTCGGCAAGCGAAATGCTCTCGCTGAGCACGCGGTCCTGACTCGACTTTACGTTTTGCCGATGCTGCTGATTCTGGCCCTCTTCGAATTCAAGCAGCATCGAACTGGGGCGGCGGAGGGTGAGGATCTCATCGAGGATGCGGTCGGCGAGCGAGCGCTTGGGCATCCGCGGCAACTCGATGGCGGTCGTAAGGGTGAGGAATGTGGCCTCATTGGAGTCCACGTCGAAGCCTGATCCCTCGCCGCTCACATCGTTTACGACGATGGCGTCGGCACCTTTGGCGAGGAGTTTGGCGCGGCCGTTTTCCATGCGGTTTTCAGTCTCGGCGGCAAAACCGACGATGAGCTGGCCCGGACGGCGGCGGCGGACTACCTCGGCAAGAATATCTTCAGTCGGCGCGAGCTCCAGCGTGAGCGGCCCGCTGCGTTTGAGCTTCTGCTCGAAGACGGTAACGGGGCGGTAGTCGGCGACGGCGGCGGCCTTGATGACCAGCGTGGCCTCGGTCATGCGCTTGAGCACGGCTTCGCGCATCTCGGCTGCGGTGGTGATTCTGATCAACTCGCAATGCGCAGGCGGATGTAGCCCGGAAGGACCGCTGATGAGGATGACCTTGGCGCCGCGGCTCTGGGCGGCATCGGCCAGCGCGTAGCCCATCTTGCCGCTGGAACGGTTGCCGATGAAACGTACGGGGTCGAGGGCCTCGCGAGTGCCACCGGCAGTGACCAACACGATTTCTCCGGCCAGGTCGTGACAGTGGCCCAGAGCGCAGAATACGGCTTCGGCGATTGCTGCTGGCTCAGCCATCCTTCCAGTGCCCACGGTGCCACAGGCCAGATCGCCCGTGCCCGGCTCGATGATACGCACGCCGCGCTGGCGGAGGATTTCCAGATTCGCTTGCGTAGCCGGATGCTCCCACATATTCACGTTCATCGCGGGCGCCACGAAGACTGGCGCGGTGGTGGCCAGGTAGAGGGTGGTGAGAAAATCGTCGGCGATGCCGTGGGCAAATTTGGCCAGAATGTTGGCCGTGGCCGGAGCGACAATCAGCGCGTCGGCCCATTGCGCCTCGCCGATATGCTCGATAGAGGAATCGTAGGTACTACTTGCGGTTCCGGCGTCGTCCCACAGGCTGGTGATGACCTTGTGGCCGGTGAGCGCGGCAAAGGTGAGCGGCTGCACGAACTTGCCGGCCGCTTCGGTCATGACCACGTGGACTTCGATGGCCTGCCGTTGCAGCGCGCGCACCAACTCGGCCGCCTTATACGCGGCAATGCCTCCGGAGACTCCTACAGTGACTCTCATGACTCGATTGTAGCCGGTTTGGATTGTGATAGGCGCGGGTGAAGCGGGAGATAAAGATTCGCAGTTTCCCACCCATGCGCCCTAAAAATGACGTATGGATGGAGCGCGGGCCTTTGTGGCTACGAAAAAGCAAAGCTAACTTAGCAGAATCGGAACGGCCGGACCTTCGATCAGCGGCTTGACGACCGGGGCTTCAATTTTCTCGTAGGCGATCTTGCCGGCGGAAATCTCTTCCTGGGCGATGCGGCATGGCTTGGTGGACTGCGTAGGGATAAGTGCGCGGGAGCCGCTCTGCAACTGGCGAGCGCGGCGGGCAGCCACCATCACTTTACGGTAGTTCGAGTCGAAGCCGGTTTCAATCGTCATCGGTGTCCTCTCCAAAGTTAAACTGCTGCTGGTCGGGCGGTTGCCCAATCCCGAATGCCTCGATCACGGGTTTCAGCCTTTCCAGCGAGTTGGCTTGCAGACAGGCGGCAGCCACCTCCAACACCCGGCTCGGGCGATAAGCGATCGGCTCGCCATTGCGATAGAAACGTTCGGCCAGCACAATCGCCTCCAGTTGCGCCACCGCCCGGTCCAGAATGTCGTTGACTAGAATATAGCCGTATTCGCGATAATTCTCAATCTCCTTGCGGGCCTCGCTCAGGCGGCGATAGACCTCAGCCTCATCCACGACGCCCTCGGCGCGGCTGCGATTGCGCAAGCGGGTGCGCAGCACCTTGGGGTTGGGCGGCAGAACGAAGATACTGGCCGCATCGGGCATTTTGGACCGCACTTGCGCGGCGCCCTGCACGTCGATGTCCAGCACCAGGTCGTGGCCGTCGCGGCGGGCCTGTTCCAGCGAGGCGCGCGCCGTGCCGTAGTAGTTGCCGAAGACCTCGGCGTGCTCCAAAAACTCTCCGGCGGCGAGCATCCGCTCAAATCCTTCGCGGGTAGTGAAGTGGTATTCGCGCCCATCCTGCTCCGAGCCGCGCGGCGGGCGCGTGGTCCAGGAGACAGAAAACTCGATCCCAGTCAACTGCTTGCGCACCTCGCTGACCAGCGTGCTCTTGCCCGAGCCGGAGGGCGCCGAAATGATGAAGAGAATGCCTGCCATTGCTGTTGTCCTTCGGTCAGTTGTCAGTTCTCTGTTCTCAGTTTACAGTTCTAAGTCCTCAGGCGGATTATCGTCCATTTTCAGAAAATGTTAATCATCCTTTGCTTTTCTACTTGCTGAAAAAGTCGATACATCGAGGTCAAATCTAACAACTCATCATTGGACCATTTTCTTATTCCCATTTGTGGCGAATCAGATTATGTGCCTCGACAATGCAAGCAGCTTGCATATGGCCTGGCTTAAAAGGTTCAAGTAATCTGATCTCAAAATCTCCGTAAAACATATCTTCATAAAAGAGCGGGTCAGGATTTTTCAACAGGCGCTTAGATTTCTTGGCAGCTTCGTGTCTTGGTCTCCACCGCATTCTACTATTCCTCCTCGAGTACATTGCAAATCTGCCGGATCGCTATATATGCCAAATAGATGCTTCGTCCCTATATGCCACAAGCGCAAATTTGGATAACCACCGTTGTATATACCCAAGCGACCGTGAAAGTGCACATATGAGGAACTTGCACTTCCTGCTGCGCAAGATTGATTAACAGCCCCTTTATTTATGTCGATTTCACTCTTGGGCTGATTCCCAGCCGTTTGCGCGTGTATAGAGCAAATGGGCGTGATAAAAAAGAACCCCAATGCAAATATGAGAATGCGACTCATGGTTGCTCTCCATGCGAGACTTTGGTTGGATTATACCGCTACTCAATGTTCTGTATTTGCTCCCGCGCCTTTTCGATCTCCGACTTCATGGCCAGCCCCAGTTCGGTAATGCGAGTTCCCTTCCCTCCCGCTCCGCCGGTCTTGGAGAGCAGCGTGTTGGCCTCGCGATTCATCTCCTGGAGCAGGAAATCGAGCTTCTTGCCCACTTCGCCGCCGCCGGCGAGCAGCTCACGGAAGTGGCCGATGTGTGTCGTCATGCGTTCCAGCTCCTCGGCAATGTCGCTGCGCTCAACCAGCACGGCAACCTCTTCGAGCAACCGTTGGCGGTTGAACTCCGGGCCGGTGGCCGCCAGCAGCCGCTCGGTGAGCCGGTCCTGATAGCGCTGCTCGACTTCGGGACGCATCGCCGCAACGCCCTCGGTGACCTCGGCCAGGCGGTCCAGCGTACCGTGCAGAATCGCCTCTAGCGCCTCGCCCTCCCGCGCCCGCATGGTCTTCAACTCTTCCAGCAGCGGCGCAATCTCCCGCCTCGCGCTTTCGGTCAGCGCGGCCTGGTCTTCATCGCCGTTCGAGCGGTTGTCGCTTTGCAGCGCTCCGGGCAGACGCAGAATCGCGTTTAAATCCGGCTGGCCGCCCAGCCCATGCTCCTCGCGCGCGGCGGCAAAGGCGGCCAGATAGCCATTCACCAGTTCGCGATTGTAGCCGGCCGTTTGCTGGCTGCCGCGATCGATGGAAAGCGTCAGATCGACGTGGCCGCGAATCAGGTTGTCTTTAATCGCTTTACGCAGCTCCATCTCCAGCGCGTCCAGGCCCGAAGGCAGGCGCAACTGCACGTCGAGAAAGCGGTGGTTTACGCTCTTGACGCTGAGCGTATAGCTGAGTTGATCGTTTACGCGGACTTGAGCGCGCGCAAACCCGGTCATCGAATAAATCGGCATGTTCTATGTCCCGTTCCCGTTCCCGTTGTTTTCCGGCACATCCGTGAATTGCAGTTGATAGAGCCGCTGATAAGTGGGCGAGGTGGTCAGCAACTCGTCATGAGAGCCGATGGCGGTGATGCGTCCGTCTTCCAGGACGGCAATTCGGTTGGCGCGGCGAATGGTGCTCAGGCGATGGGCGATGACCAGCGCGGTGCGGCCCTGCATCAAATTCGCCAGCGCGGCCTGCACCAGCGATTCACTCTCGGCGTCGAGCGACGAAGTAGCCTCGTCGAGAATCAGCACTGGCGCATTCTTCAAGATAGCCCGCGCGATGGCCAGGCGCTGGCGCTCGCCGCCGCTGAGCCGGAAGCCTTTTTCGCCGATCACCGTATCGTAGCCCAGCGGCATCCCCAAAATAAAGTCGTGTGCCAGTGCGTTGCGCGCGGCCTCTTCCACATGGTCGAGGTGAATTTCCGGCTGGCCGTAGGCGATGTTGTTGCGCACCGTGTCGTTGAAGAGAATCGTCTCTTGTGTGACCTGGGCCACCTGGCGGCGCAGCGAGCCCAGCGTGAGGTCGCGCAGGTCGCGGCCGTCGATGAGAATGCGGCCGCTGGTCACGTCGAAGAAGCGCGGAATGAGGTTGGCCAGCGTGGTCTTGCCTGCGCCGCTGGGGCCGACCAGCGCAACTACCTCGCCGGTGTGCAGTTCCAGATCGACGTTGTGCAGAATCTGGTGTTCACCCTCGTCGGTCGAGTATGAAAAGCCTACATTCTCGAAGCGAACGGAGTCTCGAAAGGGATGCATGATAGTGGCGTGAGGACGTTCCTTCACGTCGTCCTCGGCGTCGAAGAAGGCGAAGATCGAAATCGATGCGCCCATCGCCTGCTGGAAGCTGTTATAGAAGAAGGCGAACTTGCGCACCGGATCGTAGAGCTTGAAGAGCAGGATGATGAAAGCGCCAAAGAGCCCCATGGTCATGCGTCCATGGAGGATTTCATTGCGCCCTACCAACAGCATCACCGCAATGGCGATGGCTCCGATGGAGTCCATCAACGGCGAACTGATGGACTGAATGCGGACGCTGCGCAAGTTGGCGCGGAAGAGGCGCGAGGCGGCTTTTCTAAAGCGCAAAACCTCCCACCGTTCGGTGTTGAAGGCCTTCACGATGCGGTTGCCGGTTACCGTCTCATGCAGGATGTTCTGGATTTCAGCCAGCTTGTCCTGCCCGGTGCGCGTGCGCGTGCGGACCGCGCTTCCAATCTTGCGCGCGGAAGTAGCCACGACAGGAACAAAAAGCAAGAGCGCCCAACTCAGGTGGCCGCCCAGGCGAATGACAAAGGCCAGGCCGACGACAAAAGTAAAGAACTGCTGAAGAAAATCGCTGATGACCGAGCTGAGCGCAACCTGAACGCGGTCCACGTCGTTGATGAGCGTGGAAAGGATCGTCCCTGTAGCGTGCTTGTGAAAGAAACTGGACGAACGCCGCAGCGTGGCTTCGTAGAGATGATTGCGCAGGTCGGTGATAGTGCCGAAGCCGGCATAATTCACCAGGTAGGTACCGGTGTAGTCGCATAATCCCTTGAGTACGGTTGCTACGATCAGCGCGAATGCAACCACACTCCACGCATTGTGCATGTGCATGAAATGGGGAATCAAGAGCCTCAGGTCAAAGTGCCATGGGCTCCTGGGAAGGCCAACCGCAATGGGGCCTTCGGGTGCGTCCGGCCTCAGGACCTGGTCGAAGATGGGTTGGAAGAGGAGAACGCGGAAGGTGTCAAGCGCACCCACCAAGGCCAGCAGCAGCACTCCCGGCAGCCATTGAAACCAGTAGGGAAGCCCATAGCGCAGAAGGCGCAAAAATCTTTTCATGCCGGTCTGACCGCCTGACGGACGCAAGAGTCCATCCCCGCATTATATCCGCTGACCACCTTAGATCTCGACGCGGCAACGCGCGCCGCCGGGCTAGAGCGGCAAATGGCGGAGCTTGGCCAGAATCTCCGCTCCCGGAAGATTTAGAATGGAGAGAATCGAAAGAATCTCTTGCGCCGGCTTGCCGGCCGGAAGGCACGCGCTTATCCCTATGCATCGCTGGTCAAAACTCTTTATTCCCACCCTTCGCGAGGCCCCGGCAGACGCCGAAGTGGCCAGCCACCGCTTCCTGATTCGCTCCGGCTACATCCGTCAGCTGGGCGCGGGCATTTACAACTATCTGTTTCTCGGCCAGCGCGCGATTAACAAGATCATAGGCATCGTGCGCGAAGAGATGGACAAGATCGGCCAGGAGTTCTACCTGCCGGCGCTGCTGCCCAAAGAGCCTTGGGAGCAGAGCGGCCGCTGGACAACCATGGGCGACAATATGTTCCGCCTCAAGGACCGCAAGGGCGCGGAGATGTGCCTGGGCATGACCCACGAAGAGATCATGACCACCATCGCCCGCAGTGAACTGCGCAGTTACAAGCAGTTGCCGCAGATCTGGTACCAGATTCAGACCAAGTTCCGCGATGAACCGCGCCCCAAGTCGGGTTTGCTCCGGGTGCGCCAGTTCATCATGAAGGACGCCTACTCCTTCGATATTGACAAGGCCGGCCTGAACAAGAGCTTCGATCTGCACGATGCGGTCTATCGCAGGATTTTTTCGCGCTGCGGACTGAAGTTTGTCGCCGTCGAGGCCGACTCCGGCTCGATGGGCGGCTCGCAGTCGCAGGAGTTTATGGTCTACACCGACGCCGGCGAAGATCTGATCGCGAGCTGTCCGGTCTGCGGCTACGCGGCGAATACCGAGAAGGCAACTTCGCGCCTCGAACCAATCGCAGAGATGGAACCGACCGGCGACGGCAAGCCGGAGTTGGTCTTCACACCAAGCTGCGGAGCGATTGCCGATGTGGCCGCGTTCTTCAAGATTTCACCGGCCTCCGACATTAAGTGCGTCGCCTACATGGCGCTTAAACGCGGCACTGCGGGCAAGCCAGATTCATGGCATGGTGTCGCCGCCTTCTTGCGCGGCGACCATCAGGTGAACGAAACCAAGCTGCTGGGTGCGATGGGCGCGTCGGAGTTGCGCACCATGCAGGCCGAGGAGTTGACACAGTACTTCAACGGCCCCGCAGGCTTTCTCGGGCCTGTGGGAGTTTCGCCCGAAGCCAAGCCGCTCGAAGGCGGTCTCACGGTGATCGTGGACAGCACTCTCGAAGGCCGCAAGAACATGGTCTGCGGCGCAAACAAACTCGACTATCACCTGCGCAAAGTCACCCCAGGCCGCGATTTTTCGTGGACGCTCAAGGCCGACATCCGCAGCGTGAACGAAGGCGAGGGTTGCCCGAAAGACGGTTGCTCCGGCAAACTTGTTGTCGGCAAGGCGGTCGAGATCGGCCACATCTTCAAGCTGGGCTACAAGTATTCCGAGAGTATGGGCGCGCGCGTGCTCGACGTGAATGGCAAGGAAGTTACGCCCATCATGGGCAGCTACGGCATCGGCATCGAACGTATTTTGACCGCAGCCGTCGAGCAGTGCAACGACAAGAACGGCTTCTGGCTGCCGGCTTCGATTGCGCCCTTTACCGTGGTCGTCACGGTGACCAACATGGGCGATGCGTTGCTGGCGGAGACCGGAGAAAAGCTGGCCGCCGAACTGGAAACCGCGGGCCTGGACGTTCTTCTTGATGACAGAGACGAGCGCGCCGGCGTCAAATTCAAGGACGCGGATCTGGTGGGCATTCCCTACCGTATCAACGTCGGCAAGAAGACCGCCGAAGGCAAAGTCGAATTAGTAACTCGCTCGGTCTCAACCAGCGTGGATGTCGCATTGAGCGAAGCGGTTGCGCTGGTCAAGGAGCGCGTCGAGGAAGACGCGCTGCTGTTGGCGGTCGGAGCGTAAAAGCAGCTTCTAGCTATTAGCTTTTAGCTGTTAGCTTGTCCATGGCGGAAACTGTGCATGATAGCAAAGCAATTGTTGTGTTCAAGAACAAGGCTAAAGGCTAATAGCTAAAAGCTGGGTTGCAAGGAGCGGCGATGGCGTTGAAGATCAGGTTTCTCATGCTCACAGGCAATCATCCCTGGGCGTCGCTAGCGCTGCGCGTAGGCCTGTTGACGTTTGTGGTCGCCGATCTGCTTTTTCTGACTGTCTTCGGCTATTATTACGTCGTCTATCAGCACGTTGTGGACGACCGTCTGAAGCAGCCCATCTTTGCCAACACCGCCAAGATTTTTGCCGCGCCGCGCGAAGTGCGTCCGGGGCAAAAACTTACCGTTAGCCTGATCGCCAATGAACTGCGCCAGGCAGGCTATTCGGCTGACGGCGCCTCGCAGACCTCCGAATTGGGCACCTACAAACAGGGCGTGCTGACCATCACCGTGCGTCCCGGTCCGCAGTCCTTTCACGCGCAGGACAACGCCGTGATCCGCATCAGCGCGGGCGAAGTATCTTCGATCACTGACGACCATGGCCAGGCGCTGTCGAGTTATGAGCTGGAGCCGCTGCTGATTACCGGTCTCAGCGAAGACGCCAACCGCACCAAGCGCCGCCTGCTTACTTATGACGAGATTCCGCTCAATGTCGTGAATGCCGTTCTGGCCATCGAGGATCGCCGCTTCTTCGAGCACAGCGGGGTCAATTACTGGCGGCTGATGGACGCCATCTTCCGCGACGTGGTCACAGGCCGGAAGCAGCAGGGCGGCTCTACGCTGACTATGCAGTTGGCGAAAAATTTCTTTCTCACCCCGGAGAAGCGATTCAAGCGCAAGCTCATCGAGATCGTTATCACCTTTCAGCTTGAGCACCGCTTCAACAAGCAGCAGATCTTCGAGATGTACGCCAACGAGATCAACCTGGGCCAGCGCGGCAGCTTCTCCATCGACGGCTTCGGCGAGGCCTCGCAGACGTACTTCGGCAAGGACGTGAGCAAGCTCGATCTGGCCGAGTGCGCAATGCTGGCCGGCATCATTCAGCGCCCCAGCTACTTCAATCCCTTCCGCCATCCTCATCAGGTTATTGAGCGCCGCAATCTGGTGCTGGACTCGATGGTCGAGACGGGAGCCATCACCAAGGATCAGGCCGAGGCAGCCAAGGCCGAGCCTCTGAAGCTGACCGAGCAGAGCGTGGACGCCAACGAGGCGCCCTACTTCGTGGACCTGGTGCATGATCAATTGACGCAGAAGCTGGGCGATCGCGATTTCAATCATGAAGGCCTGCGTATCTATACCTCGCTCGATCCCGACCTGCAACGGGTTGCGACGGAAGCAGTCGAATCCACCATTCACGTCGTCGATGCGCAAGTGGACAAGATGCACGCGCGCCAGAAGAAGCGGGGCGAAGCCTACATCTATCCGCAGGTGGCGCTGATCGCGCTGAATCCGCATACCGGCCAGGTACTGGCGCTGGTCGGCGGGCGCAGCTACGGCAACTCTCAGTTGAATCACGCGATGGCCAAGCGGCCCACCGGCTCTATCTTCAAGCCCTTTGTCTATGCCTCGGCTTTTGCGACGGCTGTAGAAGGCACCATGCTGCCGGGACAGAACAAGCTCTTCTCGCCGCTGACCATTTTGAAGGACGAGCAGACCACCTACGGCGAGGGCACGCCTTACGAGTACACGCCCAAAAACTTTGAAGACGAGTATTGCGGCAGTTGCACGGCGCGCCACGCGCTGATGCGCTCCCTGAACAATGCCACCATCGGGCTGGCCTCGATGGTAGGCTTTGACAATGTGGCCGCGCTGGCCCGCAGCGCCGGCATCAAGGGCGTGCAGGCTACACCCTCCATGGCCATCGGCTCTTATGACGCCACACCGCTCGATATGGCCGGAGCTTACACCGTCTTTGCCAACGGCGGCCTGCACATTGACCCATGGATGCTGGCCAGTGTGCGCACCCCGATGGGCGATGTCATCAGCGACTACTCGCCCGACGCCAAGCAGATTCTCGACCCGCGCGCCGCATATCTCACCCTCAGCCTGATGGAGAACGTGCTGCGCAGTGACGTGACCGGCACCGGAACCGGCGCCGGCGTGCGCAATTTGGGCTTCACCGCGCCCGCCGCGGGCAAGACCGGCACCGATCACGATGCATGGTTTGCCGGCTTCACCTCCAACCTGCTCTGCATTGTCTGGGTGGGCAACGACGACTATACCGACATCAAGATGCAGGGCGCGCACGCCGCCGCTCCCATCTGGGCCGAGTTCATGAAACGCGCCGTTCTACTACCGCAGTACTCCGACACCAACAATTTCACCGCGCCCGAGGGCGTGGACATTGTTTCAATCGACAGTGTCAGCAACCTGCTCAGCGACGCCTCCTGCCCGGCGGCCATCGATGTGGCCTTCCTAGCCGGCACCGCGCCCATGGAGACCTGCGACCACCCCGCCGAGCATCGCAACCTGCTGCAAAAGATCTTCGGCACAGGCAAAAACTAAGGTATTGAAGTGGAGTGACAGGTATCTAATAAACGATTGTGCGCCGCACCCCCGCCTACTGCCTGTCGAGCGTGGTTACACCGTACGAATCCAGTACATCCTTGAGCGTCACAACGCCTACCAGCTTGTGAATGTCGGCGCGGTGGATCACCGGCAGCAGATCGAGATGGTAAGCGCTCATCCGCTCCAGCGCCAGATGCAGGGCATGATCCTGATGCAGATGCGGCACATGATGCGTTTCGACAATCTGATTCAGCGGCAGTTCGTTTCTTCCATCGACCATGGCGCACTCCAGTGTCTCCCTGGTCAACATCCCCAGAAAATACCCGTTGTCCGCAACCGGCCAATTGCGGGTTAACGAGGAGCGAGTCCGTTCGACGGCATCGTGGACGAGTATCTGTGCGGGGAAGATCTCCGGTGTGCGCCGCATGACCTGGGCAACGATGCGGTAGCTGCTTCCATGCAGCGTACCGTGGCTGGGCAGATGAATCCCATCCTGCTGCGCCAGCGCCTCGTAGATGGGCTGCTTCTGGAAGCGCCGGGCGATATAAAGGCTGGTCAGGTTGGCGATCATCAGCGGCACAATCACAGCGTAATCCCGCGTCATTTCAAAGATCATCAGCACTGAGGTCATCGGCACGCGCACGATGCCGGCAAAGACCGCTCCCATGCCCACCAGTGCATAGGCTCCCGGCGTGGCAGTATATCCGGGCAGTAGATGATGTGCGGCGGTGCCGACGGCGCCTCCCAGCATGGCGCCGAGGAATAAGCTGGGGCCGAAGATTCCGCCAGCGTTGCCGGAAGCGTAGCTGACCGTTACGCCAATCAGCTTGAGCGCCAGCAGCAGCAGCATCAGTTTGAGCGCCATCGATCCGTTCAGCGCGTTACCGACATAGAAGTATCCAACGCCCAGCACCTGAGGCACAAACCAGCCCATCAGGCCCACCGTCAAGCCGCCCACCACCGGATGCCACCATTGCGTTCGTTTTGGCAAACTCTGAAAGAACTTGCGCATGGTCAGCAACAGCTTTGTGAATGCCACCGAGAGAAACCCGCCGGCAATGCCCAGCAAGGCATAAATGGCCAGCTCCAGCGGATGAACCAAGGAATAATCCGGCACCTGGAAGAGTGGATTATTGCCCAGCAGCAGGCGCATCGTTGCCCACGAAGTTGCCGCGGCGAGCACAACCGAGCCCAGAATCGGCGCGTTCATATCGCCCATGACTTCTTCCAAAGCAAAGAGCACCGCGGCCATCGGCGTATTGAAGGCTGCGGCAATGGCCGCAGCAGCTCCGACGGGTATCAGTGCCTTCACCTTTTCCGGGCGCAAGCCAAGCGCGCGACCGAGGACGGAAGCGATTCCCGCGCCCACCTGGACCGACGGCCCCTCACGTCCCAGCGGAATGCCGCAGGCCAGTGTCGTCGCCGTGCAGAAGAACTTGCCCAGAACGGTACGCAGAGAGATGAATCCATCGCCCGCAAACAGCGCTGCCTTGGTCTGTGGAACGCCGCTGCCGCGCGCATTGGGGAAGTAGCGATAGAGTAGATAGCCCATGGCAAGCGAGCCCGCCACAGGCATGGCGATGCGCCTCCATGCGGCGCTGCCTACCGGAAAGAAACGTATGCCCACACGTTCCGTGAGCACGATAAACGCGACCACGGCGACGCCCGTGAGCGCCCCGATCAGCAGGGAGAGGAGAAGAAAGAGCTGATTCTCGCGCTCGTGAAGCAGCGCGCTCCATCGCGACTCCATCGTCGCGCGCCAATTACTTTTCGGTTGCTCTTCCGCATTTGCAGCTAAGGCCATATCGATAGTTTACTCGGATAATTCTTTTTGACCGAACGCATTCCGTCCGGAACAACGGGGACGAGGCGCTGACTCCGGGACGCCGTCGCTTTCCTCAACTCCAGTGAATGTTCTATAGTTCCCTTGCCATGAAAATCAGAATTCGCACCATCCTTTCGACACTGCCGGCGCTTGCCGGCCTGCTTCTGTTCGTCCCCACCGCTCCGGCGCAAAGCGCGACTGCCACAACGCCCACCGTCGCCGATGCCCTGGCCTTCATCGCCAGTGCCGAAAAGGAGCTGGGCGCGATGAGCGTCGAAATCAACCGCGCCGCATGGGTTCAGGAGACCTATATTACTGATGACACCATTGCGCTGAATGCCGCCGCCAACGACCGGATGATCGACCGCCAGACCGCGCTGATCTACGAGGCGCGCAAATTTGACGGCCTCTCGCTGCCGCCCGACGCCGCGCGCAAGCTGCTGCTGCTCAAGCTGGGCATCGGCCTGCCCGCGCCCCAGGACCCCGCGCTGCGCGCTGAAACCACACAAAAGGCCGCCCAGCTCGATGCCGCTTATGGCCGCGGAAGGTACTGCCCCGATGCCAATCCCGACCACTGCCTCGGCATTGACGATCTCGAACCCATGATGGCCAGGAGCCGCGACCCAAAAGAGCTGGCCACGCTTTGGGCGGGCTGGCACGCAGTAGGCAAGCCGATGCGCGGCGATTATGCGCGCCTGGCCGAGTTGAGCAACCAGGGAGCGCGCGAGTTGGGCTTTGCCGACACCGGCGCGCTCTGGCGCTCGCAGTACGACATGACCCCCGAGGAGTTTCAGGCCGAGATTGAGCGGCTGTGGACGCAGGTCGAACCGCTCTATCGCGAGCTGCACACCTACGTCCGCCGCAAGCTGATCGAGAAGTACGGCGACACGGCCCGTCGCCCTGACGGCATGATCCCCGGCCACCTCCTCGGCAACATGTGGGCGCAGGAGTGGGGCAACATATACGACGTGGTCGCTCCGCCCTCCGGCCCGATGCCCTACGACCTGGGCGCGATCCTCAAGGCGCGCAACACCGATCCGCAGCAACTCGTCCGCTACGGCGAGGGCTTTTATAAGTCGCTGGGCTTCGATCCTCTGCCCGAGACCTTCTGGAAGCGTTCGATGCTCGCTCATCCCCGCGACCGCGATGTGGTCTGCCACCCCAGTGCATGGGACGTGGACAATGACCGCGACGTGCGCATCAAGGCCTGCTTCCAGCCCACCGCCGACGACTTCGTCACCGTGCATCACGAGCTGGGCCACAACTACTACCAGATGGCCTATCGCAATCAGCCCTACTTCTTCCAGGGCGGCGCAAACGACGGCTTCCACGAGGCCATCGGCGACTCCATCGCACTGAATGTGACCCCGGATTACCTCAAGAAGCTGGGTTTGATTAACGAAGTTCCGCCGCCCAGCGCCGATATTCCGCTGCTGCTGCACACCGCGCTCGACAAGATCGCCTTCCTGCCCTTCGGCCTGCTCATCGACAAATGGCGCTGGCAGGTTTACTCCGGCCAGGTCAAGCCGGAGCACTACAACAGCGCCTGGTGGGCCTTGCGCGAAAAGTACCAGGGCGTCGCCCCGCCGGTCGCGCGCACCGAGGACGACTTCGATCCCGGAGCCAAGTACCACATCCCCGGCAACGTCCCCTATATGCGCTACTTCCTCGCCCGCGTCTACCAGTTTCAGTTCTACCGAGCCATGTGCCAGGCCGCCGGCTACAAAGGCCCGCTCAACCGTTGCTCGGTCTACGGCTCCAAGGAAGCCGGCGCGCGCCTGAATGCAATGCTGTCGATGGGCCAATCCAAGCCCTGGCCCGAGGCCCTCAAAGTGATGACCGGCAGCGACAAGGCCGACGCCTCGGCCATCGTCGAATACTTTCAGCCGCTGCTCGACTGGCTCAAGGAGCAGAACAAGGGCGAGAAGGAGGGCTGGACACTGCCGGCCGACCCGCTGAAGTAGTTTTTCTGGTTCTTCGTCTCCCAGGACTCAATAACATAACGAGACCTGGGCCACCCGCCCGCTGAGAGTAACAGAAGTAAAAAGGAGACTTTAAATGAAGAGACTCGCCGCAGGAGTCGTTCTGATGTTCTTCTTCTTTTTGGTAATGAGTAGACCCATGCAAAGCGGGAATGAGTCCGATGTAGCCGTGACATTCTTTATTCTGTTTATGCTACCGGGAATCTTGTTTTTCGGATTTGGAATTCGTGCAATTGTAAGGAAGCAGGAAGAGTCCCGAAGGCTAGAGCAAGAACAAGTGAGAAAAACAGAAGAGAAGCTAAGGCATGAGCGAAAAGCAAGCTGCAGTCATAGCTTTTCTCCTTGGTCTTTCAAGACGGTTCGTCCCTATTACTGTGGAAGCTATTATGTATCGACTGTGGCAAAGCGTGTTTGCCTTAATTGCGGTACCACCGAGACCTGTCTGGAACACGATCTCCGGCATATTAGCACTGAAGGGCCGCTCTATGACTCTACCACCTACCATCGCTGTGCCAATTGCGGCTATGAACACAGCATCGATTTCAATATATAAGGCGGGTGGGGCAGGTTCCCATTGATGTGAATCAATCAAATTTGGTAGTCCCAGGTCCAGATTCTCGAACTTGGGATACCTCGAACCAGCTATCATTACTTCACAATCATCTGTGCGCCGTTCAGCCTTTGTGCGCCGTTCAGCCGGTGCGTTCCACCTGGTAGTAGAAGGGCGGACCCTGCTCCTGCGCCAGCGTCTTGATAGTGCGCAAAAAAGCTCTAGCAGCATAGGAGAGCGTGACCTGGCGGCGATGGACCAGCCGCAGGATGCGCCGGGCCTCCAGATCCTCCACCGGAATGCGCACCAGATCGCCCGACTCCAACTCCTGGGCCACGGTCAGATGGGGAATGAGCGCCACGCCGTTGCCCATGGCCACAAAGCGCTTGATGGCCTCGATGGTGGGCAGCTCGATGACCATATTCAGCGGCGTGCGGTGGCGTTGAAAGGCCTCGATCACCTTGCGCCGCAGCGGCGAAGCGACGTTGTGGGCGATGAAGGTCTCCTCGCCCAACTGGCTGATGGTGACGCGCTTCGCCCCTGCCAGCGGATGCGTGGGACCGACGATGCAAGCCAGAGTGTCGGCATAGACCGCGATGCTGCGATAGTGCGCCGGATCGGGGCGGAAGGAGAGCATACCCAGCTCGAAGGTGCGCAGGTTCAGCTCTTCGGGGATGCGCGAGGCCAGCATCCGGTGCACGGCGACGGTGATGTGGGGGAACTCGCGCCGATAGCGGTCGATGGCCGGCAGCAGATACATGCAGGTGTACTCGTTGGCCGCCAGTTGCAGGCGTCCGCTTTCCAGGCTCTTTAACTCGCCTAAAGCACTGGCCGCTTCACGGCGCAGGGCCAGCAGTCGCAACGCATAGTCGCGCAACAGCACACCAGCCGCGGTCAGCGAGCCGTCGCGGGCGGCGCGGTCGAAGAGCGTCTCGCCCACAGCGGCTTCCAGCTTGCGGATCACCTGGCTGACCGCAGGCTGGGTGCGATGCAGGCGCACGGCCGCGCGGGAGAAGCTGCGCTCCTCGGCCACGGCGAGAAAGGTTTCGAGCTGATGAAGTTCCATAACAGAGATCAGGGATCAGGGGTCAGAGATCAGCACGGCTAATGCGCTGAAATGCGCTGGCTGGAGGCTGATTTTGAAACCCGCCTGGGAAGCGCCTGCAAGCGTTCAATCGTGTCGGGGTAGCGCAGAACCAACTCGACAAACGTCGCCGCCAGCGGACTCACCTGCCCACCCTGTTCCCACTTCTCCACCGTGCGCGGACTCACACGCAACATATTGGCCCACACGACGCGCGAGACGTTGAACTTCTTCCGCACAGCCACAAAGAACTCCGCTCCCGGCGATTCTTTTACCTCGGCTGCCGGAAGAGAATGAGTTCTCAGCGTGACCTTGCCTTCACGATGCTTCCCCATCGCGCCGACGCCTTCCATCAATTCCGCGAAGATCTCTCGCTTCGCCCCCGTCTGCTTGCTCATTGTGTTTCCCTCCGCTTGCGAGCGGCGCGCTCGGCTTCAAGCGCCTTGCGCAGTTGCGTCTTTTCGTCTTTGCTCAGATCAGCAGCTTCGTCCTTGCCGTATAAAGTTAAGAGCCAAATCTCTTCATCCGACAGAAAGCAGTAATAGATGATGCGCAGTCCGCCACGCTTTCCCTTGCCCCGCCGGGAGTCTCTCCATCGCAGCTTACGAATGCCACCCGCACCCGGAATCAGGTCGCCTACTTCGGGATTTACGGCCAAAGCCTGCTGCAACTCACGGAATCCTTCATCGTCAAGATAATCCTCGCGATACCGGCTGAAAGCCGGGGCTTCGACAAACTGGAACCCTTTCGGTGGTTTTGGGTCTTTCATTGCGTCATCCTTACTATACCCATCATGGGTATATATTGCAACAGGATTTCTTGTGCTCGGACCGTGAATGCACTCCGCCACAGAAATGGGCCGAGTTCAAATATGAACTTGCTAATTATCAATCCCATTCTCGCACTTACTGACTATGATAACATTATCTAATCGCTTCTCCAAGAATTATAAATTTGCGTTATGTGAAAAGATGCGAGAAACTGGGAATAATCACAAGAGGCGCCCCTTGGCAGAGACGACAAAACCCGCAAATCACGTTTACTTTTTCGACACCACGTTGCGCGACGGCGAACAATCGCCCGGTTGCAGCATGACCACGCAGGAAAAGCTGACCATGGCGCACGCCCTTGAAGACCTGGGCGTGGACATCGTCGAGGCCGGCTTCGCGATGGCTTCTGAGGGCGACTTCGCGGCCATCGCCACCATTACGCAGGCGATTCACAAGCCGCGCATCGCCTCCCTGGCCCGCGCCAAGAAAGAAGACATCGAGATGGCCGCGCGCGCGCTGCAATTTGCCGACCGCGCCCGCATCCACGTTTTCCTGGCGTCGAGCGACCTGCATCTGGAGTACAAGCTGAAGATCAGCCGCGCCGAAGCGCTTGACCTTACCGGCGAGTCGGTGCGCCTGGCGTGTTCGCTGGTGGATGACGTGGAGTTTTCGCCCGAGGACGCCACCCGCTCGGAGCGCAACTTCCTGGTGGAGATGGTGCGCATCGCCATCGAGGCCGGTGCGACAACGATCAATATGCCCGACACGGTGGGCTACACGACGCCTGAGGAGTACGGGCAGATGTTCCGCGAGGTGCGCGAGCGCGTACCGGCCATCGACGCCCAGGGCATTATTCTCTCCTCGCACTGCCACGACGACCTGGGGCTAGCTGTCGCCAACTCGCTGGCGGCGATTCAGAACGGCGCGCGGCAGGTGGAGTGCACCATCAACGGCATCGGCGAGCGGGCCGGCAACGCGGCTCTGGAAGAGATTGCCGCCACGCTGTACGTGCGCGGCGACCGCTTCGGCGTCACTACTGGCATCAATCTCAATCAGCTTTACCCCGCCAGCCAGGTACTCGGCCAGCTCATCACCTTCCGGCCCTCGCCGAACAAGGCGATTGTGGGCGACAACGCCTTCGCGCACGAGTCCGGCATTCACCAGCACGGCATGCTGGCCAATCCGCTCTGCTACGAGATCATGACGCCGGCGCTAGTGGGCGTGGCGCACAACCACCTGGTGCTGGGCAAGCACTCGGGGCGCGCGGCGCTGCGCAATCGCTTCGAGCAGTTGGGCTACACCCTCACCCGCGATGAGCTGCAGCACACCTACTATCGCTTTGTGGCGCTGGCCGACCGCAAGAAAAACATCTACGACTACGATCTGGTCGGCATTTTGCCCGATCAAATTCGCGAAAAGCGCCGCGAGCCGGTCTCCGAACTCGATTGAGTTAGCGCCAGCCTGAAGCAGTGGCAGATTATTGGGAGAACCCTCTACAATCGAAGAACAAGGAGAGTAAGAATGAAGCTGAAAGTTCTCGTAACCCCCGGAGACGGCATTGGGCCTGAAATTACAGAGCAGGGCATCGCGGTATTGCAAGAGGCAGCACAGGCCGGGGGCCACACGTTACAGCTCGACTATAAGCGCATAGGCGGCGTAGCAATTGATCAGGATGGCACCCCCCTCCCGGCGGATACTCTGGCCGCCGCGCTCGATTCCGAAGCGGTGTTTCTAGGCGCGGTGGGCGACGACAAATTCGATGCTCTGCCCACGAACAAGCGGCCCGAGGCTGGCCTGCTGGGACTTCGGGCCGAGTTGGGCGGCTTCGCCAATCTACGCCCCGTCTTCGCATTCAAAGAACTGACGGTCAACAGTCCGCTGCGCCCGGAGATCATCGACGGGACTGACATTATGTTCGTCCGCGAGCTGCTGGGTGGCCTCTATTACGGCAAGCCGCGCGAGTGGAACAAGGAAAAGGGCCTGGCCTTCAACACCATGATCTACACCCGCGCCGAGGTGGAGCGCGTGGCCCGCACATCCTTCCAGCTGGCGCAGAAGCGGCGCAAGCATCTGACCAGCGTGGACAAGGCCAATGTACTCGAGGTCTCGCAACTCTGGCGCGCTACAGTGATCGAGGTGGCCAAGGAGTTTCCCGATGTGACGCTGGAGCACCAGTTCGTCGACGCCATGTCGATGCACCTGATGAAGCGTCCGCGCGATTTCGATGTGGTAGTGGTGGAGAACACCTTCGGCGACATTCTCACCGACGAGGCTTCCGTGATTACCGGCTCACTGGGCATGCTGCCCTCAGGGACCGTCGGCGGCAAGATCGGTTTGTATGAGCCGGCGCACGGCTCCGCGCCTAAACACGCCAATAAAAACATCGCCAATCCGCTGGCCACCATCCTGACTGGGGCGATGATGCTGCGCCACGCCTTTGGGCTGGAGGCCGAGGCCGACGCGATTGTGAAGGCTGTGCGCAAGGTGCTCGAGGCCGGCTTCCGCACGCAGGACCTGGCGCGCACCAACCCCGAGGGATTAACCGTGCTGGGAACGCGGGAGATGGGCGCTAAAGTGCGCGAGATGGTGAAGGAACTACTGAAATAGGTTTGTGGTCTCCCACCCTGGCCGCAAATACAAGAACGCGGCGAGGGTGGGGTACCCGAAGTCTATGGATGGAAGAGAGTGGAAACGCAGGTCCTTCGACTTCGCTGCGCTTCGCTCAGGATGACAAATTGTTTGTTTTTGCAGGCAATACTACGATCTTCAATGAGGATGATGAATGATTAGCGCACCAAAAACATTATTTGAAAAGGTCTGGGAGCAGCACGTGGTGGTTGAGCCGCAAGGCGAGCCTACCGTGCTGTACATCGACCTGCAATTGCTGCACGAGGTCACTTCGCCGCAGGCCTTTGAAGGGCTGCGCCTGGCTGGCCGCAAAGTGCGCCGTCCCGATCGATGTATCGCGACCGTCGATCATAATGTGCCGACTACCATTGCGGGCCGGCTGAACATTGTCGATCAGATTGCGGCCACACAGATTGCCACGCTGCGCAAGAACTGCGCGGAGTTCGGCATTGAACTTTATGATGTGAACTCGCGCGAACAAGGCATTGTGCATGTGATCGGGCCGGAACTGGGCATCACCAAGCCGGGCATGACGATTGTCTGCGGCGACTCGCACACGGCGACCCACGGAGCCTTCGGCGCGCTCGCCTTCGGCATGGGCACCAGCGAAGTGGAGCATGTGCTGGCCACGCAGACGCTGCCGCAATCCAAATTCAGAACCTTTCGTATCGCGGTCGAAGGCACACTGCCCAAGGGCGTGACTTCGAAGGACATGATCCTCGCCATCATCGGGCAGATCGGCACGGATGGCGCGACGGGCTATGTGATCGAGTACGCTGGCTCGGCGATTCGCGCGCTGTCGATGGAAGGCCGCATGACGGTCTGCAATATGAGCATTGAGGCCGGCGCGCGCGCGGGCATGATCGCTCCCGACGAAGTGACCTTTGCTTATCTCAAGGGCCGCCGCTTCTCGCCGCAAGGCGCCAAGTGGGACGAGGCCGTCGCTGAGTGGAGCAAGCTAGCGAGTGATCCAGGCGCGAAATTTGATCGCGAGTTGGTGATCGACGCCGCGACGCTGGTTCCGTATGTCAGTTGGGGAACGAGTCCCGGAATGGTTGTGCCGATTACAGCCGCTGTGCCCGATCCGGCCTCCGCGCCCACGGAGCAGGGGCGCAAGGGATTGGAACGTGCACTGGAATACATGAATCTGAAGGCGGGAACTCCCCTTCAAGAAGTGATGATTGACCGCGTCTTCATCGGCTCCTGCACCAATGGGCGCATCGAAGATATGCGCGCCGCCGCACGGATCGCCGCCGGCTACAAGGTGTCACCACACGTAGGAGCAATGGTGGTTCCCGGCTCGCAGGCGGTGAAGGCGCAGGCTGAAGCAGAGGGCCTGGACCGCATCTTTCGCGAGGCTGGATTCGATTGGCGCGAGCCGGGCTGCTCAATGTGCCTGGCGATGAACCCCGACATTCTGCAACCAGGCGAGCGCTGCGCATCGACCAGCAATCGCAACTTTGAAGGCCGCCAGGGACGCGGCGGACGCACGCACCTTGTCTCGCCGGAGATGGCCGCGGCCGCCGCGATTGCAGGGCACTTCGTCGACATTCGCAATTGGGAAGTGCGCGAGGAGGCGATTCATGCTTGAGCTCGCCCAGATCAACATCGCGAAATTGATTGCACCGCTCGACGATCCTCAAATTACCGAATTTGTGGCCGGGCTGGCGCCGATTAACGAACTTGCGGACCGGAGCGAGGGCTTTATTTGGAGGCTCAAGTCGGAAGCAGGCAATACGACCACGCACTCCGACGATCCCCTGGTCATCGTCAATATGAGCGTTTGGACCTCTCCGGAGGCGCTCAGGAACTTTGTCTACCGGTCAAGACATGTGGAGTTTTACCGCAAGCGGTCGGAGTGGTTTGAGCCGCCGAAGGCAGCTCCGTACTGTTTGTGGTGGGTGCCTTCCGGCCATCGTCCCACAGTGGCTGAGGGCCTCCAAAGACTGGAAAACTATCAAACGCATGGTCCGTCGCAACATGCGTTTTGGTTTCAACATCTATTTCCCGCGCCAGATCTTGTTTTGGTTTAGAATTCTAACCCTGGAAAGGCATTTCAATGCAACCATTCCGCACACTGACCTCGCTGGCCGCGCCCCTGGACCGCGCGAATGTTGACACGGACCAGATTATTCCCAAGCAGTTTTTGAAGCGCATTGAGCGCACCGGCTACGGCGAGTTTCTTTTCTTCGATTGGCGGCAGACGCCGACGGGCGAGCCGGTCGCCGATTTCGTGCTCAACGATCCGCGTTACAAGGGCGCGCGGATTTTGATTGCAGGCAAGAACTTTGCCTGCGGATCAAGCCGCGAACACGCCGCGTGGGCGCTGGAAAACTTCGGCTTCCGTGTGGTGATCGCGCCCTCGTTCGCCGACATCTTCTTTTCCAACGCGGGCAAGAACGGCATTGTGCTGGTTCGCCTGAGCGAAGAGCAGGTAAATTTGCTGATGAACAACGCGAAGACGCTGCCGAAGTATCAGCTCACTGTTTCGCTCGAAGAGCAGACTGTAACCGACAGTCTGGGTTTCAAGGCAAGTTTTGAAGTTGATCCGTTCCGCAAATTCTGTTTGATTGAAGGCTTGGACGACATCGGCTTGACGCTGCGGCACGAGGCGGAGCTGGATGCATTTGAAGCGAAGCACGAGAAAGCCGGATGGTTGAAGGCAAAATAGAAGCATAGTTAGCTGTTAGCAGAGCTAGCGAAGTTAAATGGTTAATCGGCTAACCCCGCTAAATCCGCCGACCACGCGAACCACGCTTCAAACAAAATGTTCAACAGCTAACAAAGGAGTCCATCATGGGAAATGACGCCAACACGCAAGCACTGAATCATCCGCCCGCGCGCTTGACCGGCGCGGAGATTGTGTGGGCCACGCTGGTGGGCGAGGGTGTCACCGACGTTTTCGGCTACCCCGGCGGCGCCATTCTGCCGGTCTACGACGCGCTGCGCAAGTTTCCCATTCATCACACGCTGGTGCGTCACGAACAGGGAGCGGCGCACATGGCCGACGGCTACTCGCGCGCCTCGGGCAAGGTCGGCGTGGCGATTGCCACCAGCGGCCCCGGTGCGACAAATCTCGTCACCGGCATTGCCACCGCGATGTTGGACTCGATTCCCATTGTCTGCATCACCGGCAACGTCTCCAGCAAGGTGCTGGGCTCCGACGCCTTTCAGGAAGTGGATATTACCGGCATTACGCTGCCGGTGACCAAGCATAACTTCCTCGTCAGCCGCGCCGAGGACATTGCGCCGGCGCTGCGCTCTGCCTTTCAGATTGCGAAATCCGCGCGGCCCGGCCCGGTGCTCGTTGACATCACCAAAGACGCGCAGCAAGCCACGGCGATCTTCGATTTTGAAGCCGCCAAGCCGCGCCCGGTGCGCAAGCATCCGATGCGCAAGGTGGAGGAGTCCGGCCTGGCGCAGGCGGCGGAGTTGATCCGCAACGCCAAGCGCCCCGTAATTCTTGCCGGCCATGGCATCATCGAATCCGGCGCCATGGAGCAGGTGCGCACACTGGCCGAGCGCGCACAGATTCCCGTGGCCCTTACGCTGCTCGGGCTGGGCGCATTCCCCGCATCGCACGCGCTCAACCTAGGCATGATGGGCATGCACGGCGAGAGTTGGGTGAACCATGCCATTCAGGACGCCGACCTGCTGATCGCCTGCGGGATGCGCTTCGATGATCGCGTCACCGGAAGTGTTTCGACCTATGCCACCAAGGCCAAAAAGATTCACATTGAAGTGGACCCGGCTGAGGTCAACAAGATCATCAAGGTGGATGTACCGCTGATCGGCGATCTGCGCGAGGTGCTGGAAGCGCTGCTGCCTCAGATCAGCAGTCGCGACGGCGCTGCGTGGCTCAAGACCATCGACGGCCTCAAGGGCGACTCGGCGGTGCGCGACATCAAGAATCTGCCCGACCTTGGCCACCTTTACGCCGCCCATGTCATCCACGACATCTGGCGCATCACCGGCGGAAACGCCATCGTGGTGACCGATGTGGGCCAGCATCAAATGTGGGAGGCGCAGTATTATCACCACGAGCAGCCGCGCACGCTGATCACCTCCGGCGGCCTGGGTACGATGGGCTTCTCGCTCCCCGCGGCGATCGGGGCAAAGTTCGCCTGCCCGGAGAAAGAGGTCTGGGTGATCGTCGGCGACGGCGGCTTCCAGATGACCGCCGGCGAGCTGGCGACGATTGCGCAGGAAAAGATCAAGATCAACATCGCCGTAATCAACAACGGCTACCTGGGCATGGTGCGCCAGTGGCAGGAGTTCTTCTACGAGCGCAACTACGAAGCCACGCCGATGGTCTCGCCCGACTTTGTCAAACTGGCCGACGCGCACGGCATTGCCGGCCTCACCGTTCGCACGCGCGGCGAGGTGGCTGAGGCCGTCAACACAGCCCGCTCCGCTCCAGGCGCGTTTCTGCTCAACTTTAAGGTCGAGAAGGAAGACTCGGTTTATCCGATGGTTTCCACCGGCTCCGCACTGCACGAGATGATTCGCCGGCCGGGCGGCAAAGACCCATTGGAAGAATAATTTCAGGTCGAAGACCAGCAGACCAGGTTTTCGCATAAAGAATTCATGAGGTTGTTCTGATGAGACGTATCGATTACTCGGCCAGAGAAGGACGCAGGTTCGCGAAGTTGCTTTTCACTGCATTTCTTTGCCTGACTTGCTGTGCTCCTGCACTCGCGCAATCTGCTTCCGTCAACAAGGATCAGATTCGCCAGTTGCAGCAGAAATACAGGGAGTCGGTAAACACTCTTGATCCACGCCTGATTAACGAAATTTGGTCTCACGACACACCCGTCAGCTTTATTCATCCATTGGGCACGGATGATGGTTTGGATGCGATTCAATCGGATATTTTCGGCAAGACCATGGGCCTGTTCTCTAGCCGGGAACTTCTGTTCGACACGACAGTGATACACGTTTACGGCAGCACAGCCTGGTCTGAGATTAACTGGACCTTTCATGCGGTCTGGAAGGATTCCGGCAAGCCTGTCACCACACACGGACGAGAGACTCAAATCTATCTTCGCGAGAGCGGAGTTTGGCATCTGGTTCACGTGCACTACTCGGGGCCTCCAACTCGGGTCGTAAAAAAGGGAGTCTGACTGAGCAATTTCAGTTTGATCGAACGCGCCGACCGAAGAATGATTTCCGGTTTTTGAGTGAAGTGAAAGGAATCAGGAACAAATATGATGCACACATTTGTCGCTTACGTGGAAGACCTGCCGGGCGTTCTGACGCGCGTGGCTTCGCTCTTCCGCCGCCTGAACATCAACATACACTCGCTCACCGTGGGGCGCAGCGAGCAGGCCGGGCTGTCGCGCATGACCGTGGTCTGCGAGGCCTCGGCCGAGGCCGGCCACCGCATCCAGGCCAGCCTGTATAAACTGGAGAATGTGGTGGAGGTGGACGACATCGCCCACGCGCCGTCGGTCACGCGCGAGCTGGCGCTGATCAAAGTGGCCGCGACGCCGCGCTCGCGTTCGCAGGTCTTCGAACTGGTCGAGGTCTTTCGCGCGCGCATCGTGGATCTGGCGCCGGAGTCGCTGACCATCGAGATGACCGGCGTAGAGAGCAAGATCGAAGGGCTGATCCAGGTACTCAACGAAGGCGAGGAACGCATCCTGGAAATCTGCCGTAGCGGAAAGCTGACAATGCGCCGCGGCCATCACACCAGCGGCGTGCTGAAGGCCATGAGCGTCGGGACGGATGAGCCGGCGGAAGAGCCTGTAGAAGACGGCGTGGCCGAGCCGGAGTAGGAACGCGCAGGGTTGCGGCTGATTTTTCAGATCAACATTTCACTCACAAGCAAAGGAAAAGAGAGAAAAAACATGGCAAAAACTTACTACGATCACGATGCCGACCTATCCCTGATTCAAGCCAAGAAGGTCGCCATTATCGGCTACGGCTCGCAAGGGCACGCTCATGCCCTCAATCTCAAGGACTCCGGCGTGCAAGTCAAAATTGGTCTGCCCGCCTCGGAAGCAGAGTCCGTAGCCAAGGCGACAAAGGCTGGCTTCGAAGTGGTTCCGGCGGCGGAAGCGACGAAGTGGGCCGATGTGATCATGATCCTCGCGCCCGACCAGATTCAAGCCAAGATTTATGCCACGGATATTGAGCCGAACCTCACGGCGGGCAAGCTGCTGATGTTCGCGCACGGCTTCAATATCCACTTCAAGACCATCGTCCCCGCCGCCGGCATCGACGTGGGCATGGCTGCACCTAAGGCGCCCGGCCATCGCGTGCGCGAGGTCTTCATCGAAGGCGGCGGCGTACCGGGCCTGATCGCCATCGAGCAGGACGCCACCGGCAATGCTCACGCCCTCGTCCTCAGCTACCTAAAAGGAATCGGCTGCACCCGCGCTGGAGTTCTTGAGACGACCTTCAAAGAAGAAACCGAGACCGACCTCTTCGGCGAACAGGCTGTACTCTGCGGCGGCATCAGCGCCCTCATCAAGGCGGGCTTTGAGACGCTGGTCGAGGCGGGCTATCAGCCGGAGAGCGCCTACTTCGAGTGCATGCACGAGCTCAAGCTGATCGTCGATCTGATTTATCGCGGCGGCCTGGCCTATATGCGCTACTCGATCTCCGACACCGCCGAATTCGGCGACTACGTCAGCGGGCCGCGCGTCATCAACGAAGAGAGCCGCAAGGCAATGCGCGCCATCCTCAAGGAAATTCAGGACGGCAGCTTCGCGAAGCGCTTCCTCACCGACCTGAACACCGGTAAAAAGGAGTTCACAGCCTTCCGCGAAGCCGAAGCCAAACACCCGGTCGAGATTATCGGCAAGGAACTCCGCGCCGCCATGCCCTTCCTCGATCCCATTACCGTGGAAGAAATCTCCAAGAGCCGGTAGTTTTCAACCACTACCCGACAGACACGCCGGTCGGCCACAAGGTCGTCCGGCGATGTCTTGGCTTAGTTAGGCGATTATGTTCTTGACTTAGTACATTATCTTAGCTAATATAGATTAGCAGGTAAAGAATATGCATAGCGCCACCATCTTCGAAGCCAAGACCAATCTCTCGGAACTGCTGCGCCGTGCGCAGCTTGGCGAAGAGGTGCAGATCACCTCCGGCCGGGAACGTAAGCCAGTCGCCCGCCTGGTGGCCATCGATCCAGCTCCAGCAAGTCGTCGGGTTGGGTTTTTGGAGGGGCTTGGCGATGTTGGGCCGGAGTTCTTTGATCCGCTCCCGGAGGACGAACTTCGCCTCTGGAACGGAGAAGGTGAATGAAATACCTGCTGGATTCGCACACTTTATTGTGGGCGGCCTTCAGGCGTGATTTGCTCTCACCTCACGCCTTGCGCATTCTCACCAAGCCAGACTGCGAAATGATCATCTCCGCAGCTTCCGCGTGGGAGATTACGACCAAATACCGACTGGGGAAACTCAACTTTGCCCGAGTCTTAGCGGAAAATTTTATTCCGCAAATCACATCCGTGGGTTATCGCCTGCTTCCGATTACGGTAGAACACGCCGTAAGAGCCGGCCAGCTCTCCGGTGATCACAAGGATCCTTTTGACCGGATGCTGGCTGCGCAGGCCATTCATGAGAATATGCCGCTGCTCAGCAACGATTCGCAGTTAGATGTCTTTGGTGTGCGGCGGGAATGGTAAGCGCTCTTGGATAGAAACCGAGGAAGTCTAGTTTCCGGCCATACCAAGCGAAGAGCGGGCAGAAGCCGGCAAAAAAACACCCCCGAAGGATGACTTCTCTTCGGAGGCGCTTGCGTTACACAAGATAGATGGGGGCCAGTAGCCGGCACTGGAGGTCGGTAGTACACGGCTACTGGCGATCCCTGCACAAACGAAGCTAGCTGCGGCTTCCCCTTTCCACGGCTACTTCGTGTCGCCTGGCTCAAAGAGGCGTTCTTACGTGCGCTCCAAGCCATGTTGACAATTGGAGTGTCTCTTATGCGGACAAAGCCGTTCCGTGACGGTCGTCACAGAGCAGTGTGAAGCTATTAATATGGGGTGCAGTCTAGAATAATCCCCTGATGAACTGGGTTCGCCGAGTAATCCTGAAGAAGTTGCGCCGGCGGAGTTCCGGCTCCAGGCTGCAACATACTTTCATTTCGAGGCTGAAAAAGGAAGGTTGACAAAGCGCGCCGCGGCTTTGAGAATCGGTATTCAGTTCCCTCCGAGGTACTTCTCCACATGACCGCACTCCTGAATACGAATCTGGGCGCAACGCCGCTGCTGGGCCGGGGCAAGGTGCGCGACCTGTACGCGGTACGCGACGCGCTGCTGCTGGTGGCTACGGATCGCATTTCGGCCTTCGACCATGTGCTGGCGACTGGGATTCCTGGCAAGGGAATTATCCTGACGCAGATTTCGCTATTCTGGTTCGATCTGTTGTCTGAGTTGGTTCCCAATCATCTTATTACGGCCGAGGTAAGCGAATTTCCCGCCTCGTTGCATCCCTATGCGGATCAACTGGAAGGCCGCTCGATGCTGGTAAAACGGGCCAGGATGCTGCCGGTGGAGTGCGTGGCGCGGGGCTATCTGACGGGTTCGGGCTGGAAGGAGTACCGGGCGAGCGGGACGGTCTGCGGGATTCCGCTGCCCATGGGCCTCCTGGACGGCTCACGGCTGCCTGAGCCTTTGTACACGCCCTCGACCAAGGGCGAGGCGGGCGTGCACGATGAGAACATCTCCTATGCGGCAACCGAGGCGGCAATAGGCGCGGCGGATGCGGCGGAGCTGAAGCGGCTGACGCTGGCGATCTACCAGAGAGCCGCCGAGCACGCCGAGTCGCGCGGGCTGATCCTGGCCGACACGAAATTCGAATTTGGCAGAACGGCGGATGGAATCATTCTGGCAGATGAGGTGCTGACCCCGGATTCCTCGCGTTTTTGGGAGGCGGCGGCGTGGAAGCCGGGCGGCGCGCAGCCTTCATTCGACAAACAGTTCGTGCGCGATTATCTTGAAACAATCCACTGGAACAAGCAAGCGCCCGCACCGGGATTGCCGGACGAGGTAGTGGAGCGGACACAAGACAAGTACCTTGAGGCCTTCCGCCGCTTAACCGGGCGGGAGTTGAATTTGCAGGAAGTGGGCGGGGCTCACGGGACGTAGACGGAGCGCGGCATGGAGTGGGTGGACTGGGTTATCGTATTGGTCATTTTACTGGCTGTTTTGGCCGGGTTGCGTGAAGGCTTTTTCCGCTCCGTTTGCTCCACGGCCGGTCTGCTGCTGGGCCTGGCGCTGGCAACCTGGAACTACGCCCGGCTCGCGGCATGGCTGATGTTCTTTGTGCGCATCGAGGCGGTGGCAAATGTGATTGGGTTCCTGGCGATTGCGCTTGCGGTGATGGCGCTGGCTGGATTAGCCGGCCAGATGATAGCCAAAACCGTGCATGGGATGGGTCTGGGCTGCCTGGACCGGCTGCTGGGAGCAGTCTTCGGATTCTTGCAGGGCGCGCTGCTGGTGATGGTGGTGATTCTGGTGGCACTGGCTTTTTACCCGAATGCCCACTGGCTGGCGAGGGCCAAATTGCCCAAGTACTTTTTTTCGGCCTGTCATTTGACCGCGCGCATGAGTCCGGTAGAGTTGGCGGATCGTATCCGGCACGGTCTACTCATGCTGGAGGATGAAACGCCGCAATGGCTGCACCCCGGCAAGGGCGGAGTGTAATTTGCGGCAGGGCGCAGTGCAAAGGAATCTTTCAAGATAAACTAATACGAAGGGTTCGAGGTGAACGTGAGACGAGAACTGGATAGCCTGGTGACACAAATGCACTCCAGCGGCGTGAGCTACGAGGAAGCCGTGCGCGAGTTCAAGAAGCAATATCTGCGCGAAGTATTGGTGGCGCACCGGGGGAACCAGTGCAAGGCAGCCGAAGAGATGGGGATGCATCGCAACACGCTCAGCCGCACCATGGCCGATCTGGGGCTGCATCTGGCCGAGGTGCGCGCCACGCTCAAGCGTCCGCCGCGCAGCGAACGTCCTGTGTATAGCGCGGTCCGCCAGGTCTACCGGCGGGGATGACGGCGCTTTTCAACATTCATGCAAAATACTCCCGATAACCCAGAAGCACGCGTGCAGATCGAACCGGGCTTTGCCTGGGACGAACAGGACGCGTATCTATTCGATATCGACGGCACGCTGCTACGCAACCGCGACCACATCCACCGCAATTCCTTTGTGATCGGCGTTCTGCGGGTGACGGGAGTTGATATTCAGCCGGTTCTCTTCCTCACTCCCGGCGGCACGGACCCGGTGATTCTGCGCGATGCCTTCGAAAAGGCTGATATTCCCAAGGATGTGATCGAGCCGCAATGGGATGCGATTGTTGAGGCGATTCACAGCGCCTGCGAAGAACGGCGGCGCGAGATGGAGATACGCATCATGCCCGGTGTAGAAGCGATCCTGGCGCACCTCGTGCGGAATGGCGCACTGCTGGGGGTGGCCACTGGCAATCTGGAGGCCATCGGCTGGATCAAGCTGGAAGAGGCCGGGCTGCGTGAGTGGTTCCGTTTTGGCGGCTTCAGCGACCATTTCCCCATCCGCGCGGAGCTGGTTGGAAATGCCGCTCGCAAGGCAAGAGAGATGGCCGGCGTTGGGGCGCGGGTCTGCGTGGTCGGCGATACTCCGCGCGACATTGAGGCGGCGCGGGCCAACGCGCTGCCGGTGATTGCCGTGGCCACGGGCAGATACAGCTTCGAGGAGCTTCTCGAAGGCCGGCCGGAAGTCTGCGCTTCGTCGCTGGCGGATCTGCTGGCGCAGACGCAGGTCGAGCCATGAGATCGAATCCATTGGCAAACACGACGTTCAAGCGATGGACGGGCTTCTGTACTACCTCACTGTTGCTCATGGCCGTTCCGGGAATCCTTCACGCGCAGGCGGCGGCTCCGGCAGCGATGGCGCAGAGAGCGACAACCGGCCTGGCGGCTCCAGTCGTTGACGCAAAACAGGCTGCGGCAGCGATGCCGGCCACACCGGTGCGCAACTCCGACCGGCGGCGGGCGGCAAAGTTCTACCTTGCGGCCAGCAAGCTGTTTGTCAGCGAACAGTTTGAAGAAGCGATGCGCGGCTATGAGCAGGCGGCCGCGCTTGACCCCGGCAATGCCGACTACCCGCTGGCGGCGAGCGTGGCGCGCAGTCATGCGGTGACGGCGCTGATTCAGGCCGCGGCCAAGGACCGGATGCGCGGCGAGTCGGGAGCAGCGCGCGCAGCCCTGGCTCACGCTCTCGAACTGGAGCCGGATAACGTTCCGGTGAAGCAGCACTTGTATGAGTTGGGAGACGATGCCCTGCTGGGGCAGGCCAGGCCCATCTACGAGCAGGGCGCGGGGAGGGCCGGCGAAGCGGTGGAACTGGAGCCCTCTGCCGAAGTCCACAGCTTTCACCTGCGCACCGACCAGCGCCAGATTCTCCAGCAGGTCTTCAAGTCCTACGGGATTGAAGCCACCGTGGACGAAAGCGTCCGCAACGCCCAGGCCCGCCTGGATGTGGACGACGCCCGCTTCGAGACAGCAGCGCGCATCGCGGGAATGGTGACGGAATCGTTCTATCTTCCGCTGGACTCGCACCGCGCTCTGGTGCTCCGCGACACCAAGGAGAACCGTCAGCAATATACGCGTCAGGAATACGAGACGGTCTATCTTCCGGGATTAAGCAAGGAAGAGCTGACCGACATCGGCAACCTGGCCAAGAACGTCTTCAATGCGCAGCAGGCGGTAACCGAGCCCTCCTCCGGAACGATCACGCTGCGCGCGCCGCAAAGTACGCTGGACGCCTTCAATGCCACTATGAGCCAGTTGCTCGACGGCCACAGCCAGGTATTGCTGGAGGTGCGCATGATCCAGCTGGCGCACACCAGCGCGCGCAACACCGGCGTGCAGCCTCCGCAAAGCGTTTCCGCCATCAATGTCTACTCCGAGGAGCAGTCCATTCTGAACTCCAATCAGGCATTGGTGCAGCAGATTATCTCTTCGGGTTTGGCCGCGCCCGGCGATACGCTGGCGATTCTTGGCATTCTGCTGGCCTCCGGCCAGGTTTCCAGCTCCCTGCTCACCAACGGCGTAGCCCTCTTTGGCGGCGGTCTCACGGCGTCGGCTCTCGCTCCGGGCTCAATGTCGGCCAACTTCAGCCTGAACTCGTCGGACTCGCGTGAGCTGGATGAGATCCAGGTGCGGCTGGGCGACGGCGAGGATGCAACGCTGAAGACCGGCACGCGCTATCCCATCCAGACCTCTTCGTACTCAAGCATCGCCGGTAGCGTGCCCACGATTCCCGGACTTACCGGCGCGGGAAGTTCCAGCAGCCTTTCTTCGCTGCTGGCTTCCTACGGCGGCGTACCGAGTATTCCCCAGGTGCAGTACCAGGATCTGGGGCTGACCCTGAAGGCGACGCCCAGGGTGATGCGCGGCAGCGAGGTGGCGCTCAAGATCGATATGAAGATCGATGCCCTGGCCGGAACGTCGGTCAACGGCAATCCGGTGCTCAGCAATCGCGCCTGGTCTGGAGTTGTAACGGTAAAGCCGGGCGAGGCTGTGGAGGTTGTGAGCGAGCTGGACAAAACCGAGAGCCGCGCCATCAGCGGAGTGCCGGGAATCAGCGAGATTCCGGGCATGAATAATCTGACCGGTAAAGACATTCAGAAAAACTACGCAACGCTGCTGATCATCATCACGCCCCATGTGATTCGCGGCGCGCAGGCCGCCGGCCACTCGCCGATGCTGCGCGTGGAGCGTGGACAAACAGCGGCGCATTAAGCCGGTACGATGCGGCGTGCGGCCATCATGTAGACTGGAAAGAGCGAGTCCCGCCGTCTCCCGGCAAGATTATTGCATGGAGAGGCAAGCGAGCGACCGCGACGTTGAAGCCGCGCGCAGGCGTTTTGCGTGTGTGTGCAGAGACACCCCAAAGAAGGAGAACTACCCTACCGATGGCCAAGATAGCCAAAACAGGTGACCGCAAGAAGGTAATGGACACGACGAAGTCGACCGACTGTCCCAAGTGCAGCAAGCCGACGCGCATCGTCAAGCGCGTGAAGGACCGCGAACGCGGCGTCCCCGGCGGCGTCTACATCTCGTGCTCCGTTTGCGATTTCTACGAGAAGCTCTAAGCGCCGGTTTGGCGCGGGAAAAGGCCCGGCAGCCGCCGGGCTTTTTTTGTTTCGGCGCTATACTTCAACCTGAGAAGAGTTCTTGCGCGCCGCGCGGGTGCGCAAGCCGGGAGAGAGCAAATGAGTGCAACTGTGGCAAAGGATATGCCAGGGAACGCGGCTCTGTTGGCGGCGATTGCTTTATTGGGCGTGTTATCTTGCGGATGCGGCGGAGGTGCGACCGTCTCCAGCATCGGTACCGGCACGACACCACTGTCGCCGACGCCCACCATCTCCACCACGCCAGCACAGTATGGCGCCGTCATCGTGACGATTTCCTCGAAGGCCTCCGGCGCAACCCTCTATTACACCATCGACGGCAGTATACCCGACCAATACTCTACTCAAACAATTACGTATCAGGCGCCCTTTCTGGTGGCCTCGAATCTCACCGTACAGGCGATTGCCATCGCTCCCGGCGATGCGCCCAGCAACACCGCAAGCCAAACCTTCACGCCCAACATTCCTTCGGGAACGCTGGTGTGGAGCGACGAGTTCGCGAACTCGACCGGCGCCAACGCGCAGCCCAATCCGCAAACTTGGACCTACGACACGGGAACCGACTGTTGCGGCAACAACGAGCTGGAGACCTACTGCGCCTGGGGCTCTTCCGCATCGTCCTGCGTTCCGGCGAATCCCAACGCCTACGCGGACACCAGCGGCTTTCTGCACGTTGTGGCGCGGAATCCCTTGGCTGGGGTCTACACTTCGGCCCGGCTCAAGACACAGGGCCTGTTCAGCTTCCAGTATGGCCGCATTGAGGCGCGCATGATGCTGCCCGAGTCGCAGGGCATGTGGCCCGCTTTCTGGCTGTTGGGCAACAGCATCGCCACCGTCAATTGGCCGGCCTGCGGCGAGCTGGATGTGATGGAGCACATCGACGGCAGCAACACGCCGTTCCGTGGCCCCGCCTACCCCCCTGCCCCCGGCTTCGACTGGACACAGTCATCGATTCATGGGACCGGCCTGAACGGAGGCACTCCTTACACTACGACAGGGTTTTCCGCTGCCGCCTGGCACACATACGGCATGATCTGGACCAAGGGGCAGATTCAGTACTATGTGGACAGTCCGAGCAACATTTACGAGACCTTCACGCCCACTACGCAGGCCGGTACGTGGCCTTTCGATTCAGGTCCGGAGTTTATCCTCCTGAATCTGGCGGTTGGGGGCAGTTGGCCCGGCTCCCCGGACGCAACCACCGTCTTCCCCTCAGAGATCCAGGTGGATTATGTGCGGGTGTACACGAATTAGGGTTTGACGCGAGTATTCCTACTCTGAGATTTGCTATATTACCGCCGAGTTACGGTTTGAAGAAAATATTTGCACGTTCTTCGCACCGCTTTGACTCTACATTTACAGTTTGCGGCGGATACTTTGTGTGTGAACGATCTTAGCAGTCAGAAAGTATCTTTGAAGTTATCCTCTGATTCCACCTCTCTGGTGGAGCTTGCTTTTCCAACACACATCGCCCCCCGGTCTTTGGAGCCGCGCAGGCCGCGCATACGCGCCGAGGTGGGCCGCTACCGGCTGCGGTTGGCCGAAACGGCCGAAGATCGCGAGGCCGCCTGCCGGCTGCGCTTCAGGGTCTTTAATATCGAGTTGAACGAGGGGCTTGAGAGTTCCTACCAAACCGGACTCGATACGGACAACTTCGACCTCTTCTGCGAGCACCTGCTGGTGGAGGACAAGCAGGAGAGCAATCCTTCCCGGCGCGTCGTGGGCACCTACCGGATGCAGTCTGGAGGAACCGCCGCGCGCAACCAAGGCTACTACTCCGAGCGGGAGTTCAATTTTACCTCCTATGAGCCGCTAAGAGCGGGCATTCTGGAGCTGGGCCGCGCCTCGATCGATCGCGAACATCGCACGCCAGAGGTGCTTACCTTGCTGTGGAGGGGTATCGCACAGTATGCTAACGACATGGGATTGCGTTACCTGATCGGTTGCTCATCATTAACTTCGAAAGACCCGGCGGAGGGTTGGCAGGTTTATCGCCAGCTTGAGCAGTACAGGGTTTCACCGGAGTTTGAGACGGAGCCAACCGCCGCTTACGTATGTCCCAGCGAGCAAGAGGGCCGGCATACACAGTTGCAGCCCCAAACAGATAACCTGTCGTTGCGAACTCCTATTAAGGTGCCCAAGCTGCTGAAGACCTATCTGGCCATCGGCGCGCGCATCTGCGGACCGCCGGCATGGGACCGGGATTTTGGCACCATCGATTTCCTTACTCTGCTCGATCTTAGATTGCTCTCGTCCCCGGCGCGCAATCGCTTTCTGGCCCCGTTGACAACATGAGCTTTCGTGCCTTCCGGCGCGCTGTGGCGCTGGGATTGGCTCTCGCCCTGTGCATTGTCCGCTTCTGGATTCTGCGGCTGCGCGGACCACTTACGCTGGAAAAACGCGCCCTGTGGGTGCAGCAGACCAGCCGCGGGATTCTATCCATTGTGGGCATTCGCCTCAGCGCGGAAGGCAATCCGCCTACGCATGGACTGGTCGTCGCCAACCACCTTAGCTATCTGGACATTCTGATCATCTCCGCGGTCATGCCCTGCTTCTTTGTCGCCAAGGTGGAGATCGGCGGCTGGCCTTTCTTCGGCAAGGCGGCGCGTCTGGGAGGCACCATCTTCCTGGACCGCTCCAGCCTTGACAGCGCCAACTCCGTGGCCAGGCAAATGACCGAACGGCTCCAGGAACCGATTCCCTTGCTGCTCTTTCCCGAGGGCACCAGCACCGATGGCAGCCAGGTGTTGCGCTTTCATTCCCGGCTGATCGACCCAGCCACCACGGCCGGCGCGCAGATCACCGCCGCCGCCATGCGCTATGCGATTGAGGACGGCACACCGGAGCGGGAGCTCTGCTGGTATGGCGACGAATCATTTGCGACTCATCTGTTGAAGGTGTTGGGAGTCGCCGGCTTCTCAGCCAGGGTGCGCTTTGGCGAGCCGCGCGTCTACCCGGACCGGCGCACCGCCGCCGATGCAACCCACGATGAAATTACCGCCATGCGCGCGCAGTTGCCTCTGCCGTAATAGCTGGGAAGGCCGATGGCCTGCGCCGTCTTACCCCATCTCCACTTCCACCTGGTTTTCAGCGAGCAGCATCTCCGCTGGAATCAAATTGCTCTCCAACTGCTTTCCGTTAAGAACCAGCTTCTTCACGCCCTTTTGCGCTCCCGCGGGATTATTCACGACTATATTTAGTTTCTTTCCGCGAAAGAAGCGAGTTATTTTGTATTCTTTCCACGTGGAAGGAATGCAGGGATCGATTCTCAGGCCGCCATACTCCGGCTGACATCCGAGAATGTATTGCATGGCTGCGAAAAACGACCAGGCAGCGGAGCCGCTCAGCCAGGGAACACGCGAGGCGCCGAAGCGCGGGCTGTAGTTGCTGTGCGTGAATTGGCAGTATACGTAAGGCTCAATCTGCCGGACCTCCGCGCGAGAGTTATAGGCGGCGGGCAGATAGTTTCTGAAATATTCGTAGGCCAAATCGCCGTGGCCGAGCAGAGTCTCGGCAATCACCGCCCAGCCCTGCGTATGGGTGAAGATACTGCCGTTCTCCTTCAAGCCCGCATTGAACAGCGCGGCCCGCATCACATGAAAGTCCGTGTGCACATAAGGCGGATCGCAGATCATCAGGCCTAACTCCGTGGCCAGGCGCTCGCGTACCGACTGCATAGACCGCGCCGCCCGTTCAGTATCGGCATGTCCGCTGATCAGCGCCCACGACTGGGGATTTAGAAAGATCTTGCCTTCGTCGCTTTCCCTCGAGCCGAATTTGAAACCGTCGGCGCGAAAGGCGCGTAAATACCATTCTCCGTCCCACGCATCTTCTTGCAGACGATTGTCTAACTTCGCTAACTCATCCTTAGCCCATTTCTCTTCCTCGTTCAGAGTCAGCAAGAGGCAGATCTCTATATAAACAGCCAGCGCGTAACGCAATTGAAAGGCCACGAAGATCGATTCCCCCTGCTGCCCCAAACGAATGCAATCGTTCCAATCCGCGGACAAGCCGCAGGGCAGGCCATGCGCACCGCTCCGCTCAAGATTGAATTGGATCGCGCGTTTCATATGGTCCAGGACGGTATCTTCGCCCTGGTCGGCATACGGCAATACCTTATCAAAGAAACCTAAATCGCCAGACTCCTTCACATAAGCCGGAATCGCATTGAAAAGCCACAGGCAGTCGTCGGAGCGGTACTCTTCTTCCCGCGGAGCTTTTTCTTGCCCTGGGTGATGGTCGAACTGCCGCACGACGGGCATGGCGCCGCCGGTCGAAACCTGCCCGGTGATCATTAATTCCAGCCGCTGGCCGGCTTCTTCGGGAATGGTGTGCATAACACCTAACATATCCTGGACTGTGTCCCGAAAACCCAATCCATCGCGCTCGCCCGCATAAATCAAGCTGGCCGCCCGCGACCAGGCATAGGTAATCAGGCAATTGAAAGGGCCCCACATATTCAGCGTGCTGTTCAACTCGGCGTCCGGCGTTTTCACCGTAAGCCCGGCGAGGCGCTGATGCCAGTAACTCTTGACCTTGGCAAGCTCCTCGCGGACCTTCCTCATGCTGCCGAACTCCGCCGCCGCGGCTTTTCCCTCATCTTGGGCCCGGCCAATGCCCATCAGGACAAGAAATTCCTTCGTCTCTCCAGGCGCCAGAGCGATTCTGGCTTGCAGTGTGCCGCAGGCGTTGTCGCCAACGGCAAGCGAGTTTGTGCATCGTCCCTGCTCGACAACCGCGGGATTATGATAACCGCGATAACTCCCGATAAAGGCAGAGCGGTCCGTATCATAACCAACCACTTCGGCGCCCACCAATGCCTGAAAGGTATGCCTCCCCTGGTCCTTCTCCGCGAAGTTATCCGGCATGGGCGGAATGTTGACGTTTGTCCCGTGGTCGACGATGTTATCCTCGACCTCCATTTTTACAGTATGCTGCGTGTATTGCAGGTTGATCAGATCGTTCCACGCGTCCCAGTTCCCAGCATACTCCACATAAGTGAAGGCGCTTAACTCACGCGGCTTTACGCCTAAGTTAGTGAGCTTCACATGCCAGCACTCAAAGATCTTTCCCAGCGGAACAAAATAAGTGGTTTCGGATCGTATGCCGGCATACTCAGATGAAATAACTGTATAGGCGCTGCCGTGGCGGCACTCCGATTTGTACTTATCGAGCGGCTTGCCGACCGGCTGCCACGACGCCGACCAATAGTCCTTGCTCTCGTGGTCATGCAGATAGATGGTACGGCCCGGTTGGTCCATCGGAATGGCGTTGAAGCGCAGCCGCATGAAACGCCCCATCGCCGCCGATTTATAATAACTATATCCACCGGAATTATTGGTGATGATAGCGCCATATTCCGTCGAGCCAAGATAGTTGCTCCACGACCGGGGCGTATCGGGACGGGTAATTACATATTCCTTGTTCGCGTCGTCAAAGTAACCGTATTGCATCGTTAACTCATTCCCTTTTTCGTACGCCTTTCACTCAGGCAGTAACTTCCGCACCGCCAGCCTGCCTCGCCTGTAACTCGCCTTGCAGTTTCTTCATCCGGTCTTCGTTGAGCGGATAGAAGAGCAGGCCAATGCCAGTTAGCAGGAAGGCGACAGCGGGAATGAAAGTAAACAGGAGCAGAATGCCATGCAAAGCATGAGGCGTTTGCGCGACACTGGCCTGATACCCAAATTGAGCGAGCATCCAGACCGTCACCGGCCCGCCGATGGCCCAGCCGAGTTTATTGGACATGCCCGCCGCCGAGAAGACCAGACCGGTAGCCCTACGGCCGGTACGCCACTCGGAGTAGTCGGCTGAGTCAGCGAACATTGCCCACAGCACCGCGGAGGTAGGTCCTGTAACCGCGCTGTAAAGCACTTGAAAAACAAACATCAGCGCCACTTGCTCCGGCCTTACCCAGTAAGATACAGCCAGAAAGAGCGCACCCAAAACTGCAAGACCAATGTAAGTGGCCTTCCTTCCGGCAAATCGCGTGATGTGTTGAATCGCGATCGTCCCCAACAGCGACATCAGCGTGCCCGCAACCATAAATGATGCGGCCAGTTTCTCATTGCCCACGTAGTATTGGAAATAATAGAGGATGGCGCCGCTACGGATGGCAACCGCGCAAACAGTCAGTGTTCCCATTCCAAAAAGGATGAGCCACGGCACGTTAGTGACGAGATCCTTCAGATCCTGACGTAGCGTGCTCTTCTCATGGAAGGACTGCACCCGCTCGCGCGTGAGCGCGAAGGTGAGGAAAAACAGCGTAGTAGCCGCAATGGCATAGATGCCCATCGTCAGTTGGTAGCCATGTGCTTTGGCCGCAGCTAATAGCACCCCGCCCATCTCCGGCTTTACTCTTCCGAAGTAATCCACCAGGTAGAGCGTCAAATACTGAACCACCAGACCGGCCCCAAAAGCAAATGCAAATCGGTACGAGGAGACGCTGGTGCGTTCCTGCGAATCGGGAGAGATCACGCCCATTAAAGCTGAATAAGGAATGTTGATTGCGGAATAGACCATCATCATCAGGCACAAGGTGATGTAGGCATAGATCAGCTTTCCGTTCGGACTGAAGGAGGGCGTGGTGAACGTCAGCACGCTGATGATGCCAAAGGGAACCGCAAACCATAGCAGGTAGGGACGGAATTTTCCCCATCGCGTTTTGGTTCTGTCGCCCAGCACGCCCATGGACAAGTCAAATGCCATGTCAAGAAACCGCGTAAGCAGCAGAAGGGCCGCGAGCTTTTGCAGCAATGAACGCTCCAGCGCGGCATCGGGAGTATAGAAGAATACGTCGGTATAAAACTTGCTCTGAAAATAAATGAAGGTCATCCAAAACAGATTGGAGGCCGCGTCGCCGAAGGCATAGCCGGTCTTCTCGAAAAACGTCAGTTTTTGAGTTTCAGAATTCATGTATCGCGTTCCTCTTGTTCAGGGCCACAGTGACGCAGCGCCGCGCAGCCGCCTCTCGCGTGCCAGTATACATGAAAGAGATAAGGTCAGGTAGTTACGGAGCGCACGGCAATTGGCTTCCAAAACAACAGAAACCCCGAGGAATTTGCATGGGCGCGAGCCGTACTATTCGTTATCGGCGATCAGCAGGCGCAGGTCGCGCAGGTTTTGGCCGGTGGGGCCGGTGACTACGGCGTCTCCCAGGGCGGTGAACATGGGACAGGCGTCGAAGGCGGCCAGCGAGGACTTCAGGTGGAATCCGAAGGAGTGGGCGCGGGCGACGGTGGTGGGATCGGCGACGGCGCCGGCAGACCGGGTGTTGCCGTCAATGCCATCGGAACCGGCACTGAGCACGGTCAGCCTTTCGCCCGGATAGCTCTCCAACTCCAGCGCGCACTCCATGACAAACTGCTGGTTGCGGCCGCCGGAGCCGGGAGCGCGGTCGAGGGTAACCGTGACCTCGCCGACCGAAATCAGGCAGAGCTTCGGATGGATGGCGCGCAGTTCGTGGAAGCGTTCCAGCAGGTAACGGGCAGCATCGGCGTAGTCCCAGTCGTCGCAGGTATTGTCGACTACAGCGTGGAAGCCAGCCTTCTCCGCCAGCAGGCGGGCGTTCTCCGCCAGATCGAGGCTGGAGAGGAGAATTTCGAAGACCGAATCGCGGAAGGGAGCATCCTCTCCGCTCATCGAGGCAGCGGTGGTAATGCGGCGCGCAGGCATGGCTCCCAGTTTGGGCAGCTTGGCGAAGAAAGGCGGACGCCAGCGCTTGTTGCCGGGCGATTCGGGCAGGTCTACGCGCTCGAAGAATGTGCGGATGGAAGGCGGAAGTTTGGGCGCCAGATCGTACTTCTCCAGCAAGGCGCGCACCTCGGCGACGGTGGAGTGATCGGGCGAAGTGGGACCGGAGGAGAGCGCGTCGAGCGAGCGCAGGGGCACGTCGGGCAGCAGCAGGCTGATCTTGGCCGCCTCCGGCGCGGCAATGGCCAGCCGCCCGCCCTTGACGGCGGAGAAATGCTTGCGCAGGGTGTTGATTTCGTTGATGGGCGCGCCCGAGGCAAGCAGCAACTGATGGAAGACTATGGTGTCGTCAAGCGAGATGCGAGGGTCAAGCGGCAGATCGAAGAGAGCTGAGCCGCCCCCGGAGATGAGGAAGAAGACGAGCGTGTCTTTGCGGGCCTTTCGCAGCATGGCCAGCGCGGCGCGAGCCGCGGCGAAGGAGTTTTCGTTGGGCGTAGGATGGCCGCCTTCGAAGTAGCGAAAGCGCCAATCTCGGCTCCTGGGAAGCTGATTGGAGCAGCAGATGCCACGCAGACCCTTGCGGCGGCTCATGCGATTCAGCAACACATCAAGCATGGGGCCGGCTGCCTTGCCCAGCGAGATGACCATAATCTTCTTGTAGTTGGAGAGGCAGATCGAATCCGGCCCGCTGCCGTCGGGCAGGAGGCGATGCATCGTGTCGCCCTCAAAACGGAGGCGGCGGTCGAAGGCCGAAATAATACTGCAGGCCTTGATAGCGCCGGTAAAAATCTCTGTGGCCGTATCGTGCAGAGTATCGAGGGCGAAATCGCTGACGGGAGTCATGATATGTACTCCTTCAGCCAACAACCGAGCGCCGCGTGCAGCGGCTCGCGTTGACAGTTAAATAAGTGATTGGCGCGAAGAAGGAGCGGCCATTGAAACGGTTCGGTGACAGGTGCGGTCGATGTCATTCCACACTTCATTCTACGCGCATGCCATAAAGATTTCTTTATACCGGGGACGTTCCCGCGGAGTGTCCCAAATTTTGACATCGCGGCCCGCCGCCGCTGAGGCCCAGCTCCGACGTAAACGAATGGATCAAGCACAGATTAAGGTATTCTGGCAGTATGATGAATGATCTCCCGCCGCATTCCCCCGCCGTAAATGAACTTGATCCCATCCTCTTTACTCGTCAATTGTGCGAGATCGAGTCCACCACCTACCACGAGGGGGCAGTGGGCGATTTTCTGGCGGATTTCCTGGGTGCGCGCGGCTGGGCCGTGGAAAAGACACCTGTCGACCAGCCGAAGGAGAACCCTGACGGGGGGCCGCGCTGGAACGTCTATGCGAGCATGGCTGGCGAGACGCCTGACCTCCACCCCACGGACGGAGACCTGTCTGTTCACCACAACGAGCAAAGATCGCTCGCCGGGGACCCCGAATCCGTGGGGACCCCGGACCTGGTTTTTTCCACGCACATGGACACCGTGCCGCCCTACATTCCCTTCAGCGAGGATAAGGGATTCCTGTACGGACGAGGCGTTTGCGACGCCAAGGGCATTCTGGCCGCACAGGTGGCCGCCGCCGAGGCGCTCCGGGCGGCAGGATTTCGGATTGGGTTGCTGTTTGTCGCGGGCGAGGAGCGCGATTCGGCCGGCGCCATCGCCGCCAATCTGACGCCCAAGGGTAGCCGCTTCCTCATCAACGGCGAGCCGACCGACAACCGCCTCGCGCTGGCCTCGAAGGGGGCTTTGCGCGCGGCATTCAAATCCACCGGCAAGATGGCCCACTCGGCTTATCCCGAGCTGGGCGAAAGCGCCGTTCACAAGCTAGTTGAAGTGCTGGCGAAGGTGCTGGCGATGCCGCTCGCGGAGCTGGAGGGCATTGGCCCCAGCACGCTCAACATCGGCCAGATTCATGGCGGCCACGCCCCCAACGTCATCGCCGATAAGGCCGAGGCGCAGGTGCTGGTGCGCACGGTGACCGACTCCGGCCCGGTGCGCGCTCAATTGACCGCACTCGCCGGCGATCTGGCCGAAGTGGAGTTCACGCTCGACACACCCTTCGTTCGCCTGCGCGCCGTCGAGGGGCTGCCCACCATGATCGCCAAGTTCTCCACCGACATTCCGCAGCTCTCGAATTGGGGCGAACCGCTGCTGCTGGGGCCGGGATCGATTCACGTGGCTCACACGCCCTTTGAGAAGCTGGCGAAGAAAGAGCTGCTGGAGGCGGTCGAGCTGTACATCAAGGTGGGGAAGCAGTTGCTGGGGTGAGCAGCGGCAATAGCATCTCAGGCAGGTTCGGAACTTACGGCGGTGACCTGCGCCCGTGGAGCAACCGCTTCCATAGCCAGATCGGCAACGGTGGCCGTGTTCAGCACCCCCAGCATTGCCTCCTGAGCTCTCACCCAGATCGGGTGCGCAGGGCAGGTTGACTTGCGGCCGCAGGAAGCTCCGTGGACGAGGCAGAGGTTCAGGCAGATGGGACCTTCAATCGCCTCGATCACCGTGCGAACCGACGCCTTGCGGCCGGCGGGAAGCATCTCAAAGCCTCCCGACTGGCCGCGGCGGGAAGCAAGAAATCCGGCGCGGCACAAGGCTTGCAGAACCTTGGAAAGAAAGCTCTCCGGCGCACCCGTGGCGCGGGCCAGCGCGGGCAGGCGCGCGCGCTGGTGGGCGGGCAGCGTGGCCAGATGGATCATCGCGCGCACCCCATAGTCGGCGGCCCGGGTGAGCTGCATGGTAGAGCCGGATAGTCCCATTGATTCGCTTCCCTCCAACATCATGTTAATTAATCGTAACGCGGCAGGCCGCCTGCGGGCAGATCTCCGGCCAGCGGGCAACCAGCGCAGAGTGCGCTCCGGCGGCAATGAGCCTTGCCCACCGCGACCGTGAGAGCATGAAACTCATTGAAGAGCCGCGCCTGGTTCTTCGCAGCGTCGGAGGCGAAGGCCTGGCGTGTGAGATCGGCCAGGGCGTCATAACCTTTGCGATCTCGGCCGGGCGGAGGCGTCAGAAGCCGGTGGCGCTCGGCAATGCGGCGCAGGTACTCGTCGGCGACAGGAACGGGATGGCCGAGGGCGTAGAGCAGGATTGCATCGGCGGTCTCCGGCCCCACGCCAGGCAGAGAGAGCAGACGGCGGCGCAGAGCGTCCGTGGGGCTTGCGGCAAGGTTTTCCAGCGATCCGCCGAATTCGCCGTCGAGCAGGGCGACAAATGCCTTGAGCGCGGGCGCCTTGCGGGCGGGAAAACCGGAGGGTTGGATCAGGCGCTGCAACTCATTCAGAGGGATAGAGCGCAGGCCGTCCAGCGTCAGGGCGCCGGCCGCGCGCAGATTGGCCAGAGAACGCTCGACGGCCTTCCAGGCAGTGTTCTGTGTTAGGTAAGCGCCGAGGATCATTTCAAATGAAGTCTCGGCGGGCCACCAGTGCTGGGGGCCGTAGGCTGCGCTGAGCTGATCGTGCATGCGGCGCAGGCGCTGGGCGGGAGTGAGTCGGGTCGAGGTCACGGCTGGCCTTAGGATAATGGGTGAGAGACACATATGCAGGAGGTGGAGATGAAGAGTCACACGGAATACCTGGTCATGGAAACCAGGAAGCGGCGGGAGATGGTGCATATCACCGACCAGGTGGAGCAGATTGTGCGGCGCAGCGGCGTGAAGGACGGTCTCTGCTTCGTTTCGCCGATGCACATCACGGCGGCGGTCTATGTGAACGACCTGGAGAGCGGGCTGATTGAGGATATCGGCAAGTGGCTGGAGGAGCTGGCCCCGACGCGCCCCGATTACATGCACCATCAAACGGGCGAGGACAACGGGGATGCGCATCTGAAGTCGCTGCTGCTGCATCACGAGACCACTCTGCCGGTGACCAATGGCAAGTTGGACCTGGGCACCTGGCAGCGCATCTTCTATGCCGAATTCGACGGGCAGCGCCGCAAGCGTGTGATTGTGAAGGTGCTGGGGGTGGAGTAGGCGCGGGGCGGAAGCCGGTCTATTGGGAGGTGAACATCGCATTTCTATCGATGAAAGTTCATTGAGCTACGCGGAAGTTGCGCGACGGGTATGTCTGATTGCGCTTTGGATTCTGTGGCAGATAGAGAATACAGATATTCGCTCCGATTTCCCGGAGTCTATCGTACCCACCGCTCCTCCCGTTGATCACTCTGCCATCCAGCGTGCGAAATTCATACTTGATCACAATCCCGCTCCTTCCCTTTGGTGGGGAACACTTCGTTACCACCGCGGTCGCAGGCACACCTTCTGCTACCAACGTTCGTTCCCTACCTAGCGCAATGAGGTAAACAAGGCCAATGCTCCCCCACATGAGCGATCCAAAGAGCCATCCAAATTCCGCGCTGAAGTCGGGTACGTGAATCAAATCCGTGCTCAGAGGAAGCCACCGAATGAAAGACCACTCCCAGGCAGCCGGGTGGTTTATCTCTGGATGCATCGGAGTATACCGGATGTTAAGAGAGTTGGATCGCTCGACATCGTTTTGCAGTTGCCAAGGCAGTTCAGCCTTGCCTGTAAAGAGTGTTCCGTTCATGGTGAACGTGTAATCAATGGTTGACGCATGTCTTCCCTTCCATATTCTCGTGACCTCACCGACAGTTTCGACGCCATCCCTGCGGATTGCCGCCCGGTGCTCTATTTGTTGCACGGTATTCTTAGCGCCCCAAAGAGCCATGAGGACGGTAAAGGCCAGAACGACCGTAGATACTATCAGTGAATAGATACCAGATCCTGTTGTCTGCAATCTGCGTGGCAGGGGGCCTGTGAGTTCGCTGGGAATGATCGATGCGCTGTCAACAGACAAACTGGAATCCATTTCGGGCCTTTCTTCAAGGGCATTCTCATTTGAAGAACGAGTCGATGACGCCATCGACGATCACGTCGGCGGCGGTTCTTCTTACCAGGGGATTCCAATCCTGTTCAGGTTGCGAATCGAAATCCTCTGAGAATGAAGGCTCGGGCTGTTGGGGGGCATCCGGCGTGTGAACGATGCGCATTAGCACGCCGCGATCCATCCAGATCAGGCAGCAATCCTCGCAGGAGCTGATCACCGCGTTGCCGGGACCGGCATAGAAATGCGTGTCCATCGGATGGTGGCACTGCGGGCAGTTCATCTTACGCTGCAAATCTTCTTTGTCGGGCGCGGCCGGAGCGGCTCCAGTTCCCTGCCCTGCCCGCAGCTCTTCGATCAGCCCTTCCAGCGCCCCCATGGCAACCATCATCCCCCCGCATTTATTGCAGTAGATGATCGGGCACTTGGCGAGAACGGCGCGCACCAGGGGGACATTGCAGATCGGGCAATCCTGATCGCATGGCTCACCGAGAACACGCACGCCGTCGTCGTTCTTCTCCGGAAAGTAGACGTTCTGGCAGTAGTCGCATTTGTAGCTCTGCATGTCCGGCTTGAGCCGCATGGGAGCGCCGCAGGAGGGACAGTTCATTGGTGTTTTCCACACTCCGGACAGAATTTTGCAGCTTGAGGGATGGTGACTCCGCACTCGATGCAGAACTTGCTTGCGCCCGCCGCTGAAGCTGGTGTACTGGTCGAAGCGCCGATCAGGACCGGAGCGCTTGCCATCGGCGGTGCCGGAGCGCTCATCGACGGCTTGAGCGCGTTCGACAGAACCTGTGCCACCGCCGCGCCGGCGCCCAAGCCCATGCCCATACCGGCCGCGCCGCTGGTGTTAGCCGCCGATAAATCCAGCGACTCCGCCGCCGCGTACAGTGTGTAGCGGCCCAGATCGCCAACCATGTTCATGCCGACGCGCTGGTCGAAGACCTTTTGCAGTTCTTCGGGCAGGGAGACATTTTCGACGACGAACTTGTCCAGTCCCAGACCGAGAGCAGCGAAGGCCGGCTTCATCCGCCCGGCAATCTTCTCGCCCAGAACGGTGTGATTGGCGGCCATGTCGAGAAAGGAGAGATCGCTGGTAGCAAAGCTCTCGGTCATGCTGCCGACGATGGTATCGCGCAACTGGCCTTCCAGGTCGGCGGCGAGGTAAACGTCGCGGGTGCCGCTGATCTGGTTGAAGAAGACGCGCGGATCGGCGACGCGGTAGGAGTAAATGCCGTAGCAGCGCAGGCGGACCGCGCCGAACTCCTTGTCGCGGATGGTGATGGGCGTCGCAGTTCCCCACTTCTGGTCGATCTGCAGCCGCCTAGAGAAAAAGTAAACCTCGGACTTGAAGGGCGATTCAAAGGCCTTGTCCCAATTCATCAGATCGGTGAGAAGAGGAAGATTGCGGGTGTTGAGCGTGTGCAGGCCGGGGCCGAAGACGTCGGCAATTGTGCCTTCGTTGACGAAAGCGGCCATCTGCGACTCGCTCACGGTCAGCTTGCCGCCGTTTTCAATCTCCAGGTCGCGCATGGGATAGCGATAGGCAAGGATGCCGTCCGCCGGCTCATTCCACTCAATGACTGCAATGAATTGCTTAGCTAGAAACTCTCCGAAGGTCATAATTCTTCTCCGCCAGAAACTATAACATACGCTGTGGGTGGGCGTAGCGCGGAGGAAGCAAGAGAAATTTGGATAGCTTCTAGCTATGAAGTGCCGTAGCCATCTCTTGCAGAATCGCCTCGGCTGCTTCGGCCGGGTCGAGCGCCTGAGTAATGGGCCGACCGACGACCAGGTGACTTGCGCCTTGGCGCAGGGCTTCGGCGGGGGTGGCAATACGCTTCTGGTCGCCGATAGCGGCTCCTGCCGGGCGAATGCCGGGGACCACCAGCACGCCCTCGGGCCCGGTGAGCGCGCGCAGGCTGGCAACCTCCAGCGGCGAGCAGACAAAGCCGCGCATCCCTGCCGCGAGGCCCATGCGGGCCAGCAGCTCCACCTGCTCGGCGGGCAAGCGGTTGAGGCCGATGGCATTCATCTGCGCCTGGTCCATGCTGGTCAGCACGGTGACAGCAAGCAGCTCCGGTGGGTCGGCGACCCCGTCCAGAGCGGCCCGCGCGGCGGAGAGCATGGCCGGACCGCCGGCGGCGTGCAGGGTCATCATTTTTACGCCCAGGGCTGCGGCGGAGCGCACCGCCCCGGCTACGGTGTTGGGAATGTCGTAGAGCTTGAGGTCCAGGAAGACGGAGTGGCCGCGCGCCACCAGCAACTCCACGACGGCCGGACCGGCGGCGACGAACAGTTCCAGCCCAACCTTGAACCACCGGCAGCTCTTCTCCAACTGGCCCACCAGCTCAACCGCGGAGGCCACATCGGGCACGTCGAGGGCCACGATCAGGCGCTTGCGGGCCTCTTCGATGTAGTCCACCTCGGGAGAGCGGGCGTAAGCAAAGCTGGGATTTAGCCGTTCGGGGATGGGCATATCTTCATTCTACTGGATTGCCTGCGGGCTGGGAGTCCGCGGCGGAAGGCATCCTTTACCATAACTCTAGGGCGAACGAGGGGGATTTTCATTTGAAGACCGTTTCGAGCTGGAGAAGCACCTTTGGATTTGTGCTGCTGGCGGCATCCAGCCTGTGCTGGGCCTCCGGGGCGCATACCAATCCGCTGAACCGCGATCCGCTGGTGCGCGAGGCCTATGAGCACTTTTACAACCTCGATTATCCAGGCGCCGTCGAGCGCTTCGAGCGCTTTCACGAGGCGCATCCCGGCGATCCTCAGGCTACCGCACTGCTGCTCAACGCCGTGATCTTTCAGGAACTCTACCGCCTCGACCTGCTGGACACTACCTTCTACGCCAACGACGGCTTCCTGACCGGCCGCCACGCCACTGAAGAGGACCCCAAGACCCGCGACCGCATCCTGGGACTGGCCGACGAGGCCGTCCGCGAGGCCGACTGGAGGCTCGGCCGCAACCCCAACGACATCGACGCCCTGTACGCCCGGGGCTGGGCGCGCAGCCTCAAGTGCACCTATATTGCAATGGTGGAGCGGGGGTATGGCGCCGGCTTCCGCCTGGCCACCAAGGCCCGCGACGACGAAGAGCGCGTGCTGCAACTGGACCCGGAGTATGTGGACGCCAAGCTGGTGGCGGGGGTCTATGAGTACGTGGTGGGAGCGCTGCCCTGGCCCTTCAAGGTACTGATCGGCTTTGCCGGGATTACCGGCTCGAAGACACGGGGCCTGGAGTTGCTGACCGACGCCGGCAATCGCGGCGTAATCACCCGCATCGAAGCGCGCACTGTGATTGCTCTCTTCCTGCGCCGCGAGGCCCGGTACAAGGAGGCGATCCAGGTGGTGCGCGGCCTCAAGAGCTTGTACCCCCACGACTTCCTCTTCTGCCTGGAGGAGGCCAACCTGCGCAAGGACGCCGGCGAGGGCATGGCCGCCGTGGAGGCTTATCGGGAGATCGTCGCCGACGCTGCCCGCCCCGGCTACTTTGCCCAGGCGCAGTTGGAGCTGGCTTACTTTGGCCTGGGCGACGCGCTGCGAGGCCAGCGCCACTACCTCGAGGCGGCGCAGGCCTACGAGAAGGCCGCCTGGACCAAAAACATTGGCCCGGAACTCAAGATTCGCTCGCTGCTGGCCGCCGGCGAGTGCCGTGACTTGAACGGCGAGCGCGCTCTGGCGCTTCAGGACTACCAGATGGCCATCGACGCCGGCCCCAACACATCCCGCGCCGATACCGCCCGCAAGCGCATGCGCACTCCTTTCCGGGGCGTTTGACGGCCGGTTCGGCGGCGACTTTCATTCTGCGCCGGATCGGCTGCGATGGACGGAGTGAATGCAAGACGATCATTGAGTTTACGATTGTTCCTGATCTTGTGCAATTTTTCTATTGATTTTTGAAGAAAATATCCGTAAAATAACAAAGTATCCTTTCGCCCTGGAGCCGCAGTATCCTCCCGCCCGTGGCCCAGGATTGCTGGTATCTCAACCTTTAGAGGATCCAAAATCAATGGCAAAGCGTCGTGGAAATCCGAATTGGGGCAAGCCGGAGCCCATCGGCCCAGTTGTGCCCACCGTGACCTCCTTCGAGCAGATCGTCAAGGAGTTCAAGCTCAGCCCGGATCAATATATCCGCTCCACCCGTCTGCGCGAGTGGGCGCGCCGCAACAAAAACTCCAAGTACATCCCCGAGGCGCTTCTGGAAGCCTGGGGCTTTGAGATTGAATCGGCGTTGTAAGCCTTTTTGCTCTTTGGTTCTTGAAAAGCGCCGCCTTCGGGCGGCGTTTTGCTGTCTGAGGGCTGATTGTGGAGTTTCCGGATTGCCGGCCGACTTTTGTTCTGTGTCAAAAGCCTGCGAAAACCTGCCGATTCCCACCTTTTTGGCTTCAAAACAGCTTAAAAAGAGGCGAAATTCGGGGTTTTCAATTACTGATTCGTCACTATATAAGAATTACAAGTTGATGAATCTGTGTGAGTTACAAGCGACAAGAGGGGTCGTAAAAAGATTTCCACAGGGGGAGGGGGGTGGGGTCAGGCGGATTTTCGTGGTTTTGGCTCGTAATTCAGGGAGACGAGCGCAACCTGCGCCGCGTACAGAAGCTGATTGGCCCTCTTTTCGGAAATGGCCTCGATGAGTATGCCGTGTGCCACGCAAGCGATGAAATCGCGGATGTTTTCATAACCGACAAGAGGGGGCATGGCTTTGCAGAAGGCAGGACCGGCATCGTGGGCTGCGAAAACCATCGTGAACTCGCTCCCATCCTTGCCTTCCATGTACACATCGTAGGCGCGCTTCCATGCGGCGCAGCAACGCTTGAGTGCGATCAGGCCTTTTTTGCGGTTGGGGCCAAGCGCCGGAGGAGGAATGGCCTCGACCAGGGTTAGTTCCGAGGTAGATTTTGGGGGCGATGTTGGAGTCATGGCGGATTCTCCCATTTCAGGGGTCAGGGGTCAGGGATCAGGGATCAGCCGAGGCCTGCTCTTGCACCTTCTTCAAGAGTGGGCCGACGGAGGGTAATTATCTGCAAAATGCTTGCGCCCCCGATTTTTCTCTGACCGCGGCGTTGCCCGGCAAGTCGGATGATCCTACCGGGTTTGAAGGTCTGGAGTTGGGGTTCATCGTCTCACCCATCTCAAAATCGAGATGTGGGGCACCCATTGTTCTGGTCAGTGAAGATTGCGGCACCTGCCAGCTGAGGGCTTCGAGAGATAATGGGCCTATGCGCTTTTCGCGGCGAACCAACTGGAATATGGAAGAGAGCGAGCTGGCGCGGGCGCATCGACGGCGGCTGGCGGCCGGCCTGTCGATTGCCGATCTGACGGCCTCGAACCCTACCCGCTGCGGCTTTGCCTACGATCCCGGCTTGCTGGCGGCGCTCACCGATAAACGCGCACTGGACTACGATCCGCAGCCGCGGGGATTGCTCAGCGCCCGCGAGGCGGTCTGCGCCTACTATGCCGGCCACGGCGTTGCGCTCACGCCCGGGCAGATCATCCTGAACACTAGCACCAGCGAGGCCTACAGCTTCCTCTTCCGGCTGCTTTGCGATCCGGGCAGCGAGATTCTTGCCGCCCAGCCCGGCTACCCGCTCTTCGACTTCCTGGCCGTGCTGGACGACGTGCAACTGAGGGCCGCGCCGCTGGTCTACGACTACGGCTGGCAGATCGACGCGGAGGGCTTTCGGCGCACAATCACGCCGCAGACGCGGGCCATCGTCCTCGTTCATCCCAACAACCCCACCGGCCACTTCACTAAGCTATGGGAGGCCGAGGAGCTGGCGCGGCTCTGCCGGGAGTTCGACCTGGCGCTGATTGTGGACGAGGTCTTTCTCGATTACAGCTTTGGCGCGGCAGGAAAGAGCTTTGCCGCCGGCCTTGAGGGCGTTCCGGTCTTCGTGGTCAGCGGGCTGAGCAAGATTGCCGGACTTCCGCAGATGAAGGCGGCGTGGATTGTCGCCGCTGGGCCGGAGGCTTGCACGGCTTTGGAGCGTCTGGAGGTTATTGCCGACACATTTCTCTCGATGAACGCGCCGGTGCAATGGGCTCTGCCGGTCTGGCTGGAAGGGCGCGAGGCGATTCAGCAGCAGGTTCGAGCGCGTGTGCGAGCCAATCTGGACGAGCTCAACCGGCAGCTTGCTCAACGGCCTGAAGTGAGCCGTTTGGAGGTCGAGGGCGGCTGGTACGCAGTGCTGCGCATCCCGGCGTTGGGTCCCGACGAACAGACGGTGCTGGCCCTGCTGGAGCGCGGCGTGTGGGTTCATCCCGGCTATTTTTTCGGAATGGCGGAATCGGGCTGGCTAGTGGTCAGCCTGCTGGGACCGGAGCAGGAATTCAGCGCCGGAGTTGACCGGCTGGTGGAGTATTTTACTCGATGCAAGCAGATGGAAAATCTACATCTGTTTGGGACTATCGACCACGATGCCGCATACGACTACACGCAGGTGCGCCAGCTGGAAAAGACTGAAGACGAACCTTGAAATCAATTGCCGAGTAGCCACCTTATCAACAGAATTCAGTCAGCAGAATCGCTCTGGGGCTGAAGCCAAATTTTTATTGGGCATCTTGCGGCACGGCTGAAGCCTTGCCCTTTCAAAAAATGAACTTTTTCAGTTTGCACGTTCATGCGATTGCCCTGGCATTTTGGGAACAAGGACATAATGCCGCGAAATGTGTGGCATAATGTCCTTATGAGCCAAGCCGCCGCCATTCCCGCCGTTTCTCCGCCACCATTCACCTTCGATTGGCGAGAGATTGAGCGCGGCCTCCCGCTCTCCACTCTGGAGGAGTTTTCCGCCTACTCCGGCATTGCCGTCAAGGATCTGCTGGAGGTGGTGATTCCCGCGCGGACGCTCAAACATCGCCGCATGAAGAAGCAGCCGCTGAGCGTGATCGAAGCGGACCGGCTGGGGCGCGTGGCCCGAATGTACGAGTTGGCCGTGAAGGTCTACGGGGATCGCGAGGACGGCAAAAGGTGGCTGTGTGGCCGTAAGCGTCGCTTTGACGGCAGGACTGCGCTGGCCATGTTGGATACCCAGATTGGAGAACATGCTGTGGCGGAGGCCCTGATCCAGCTTGACGAGGGGATGTTCATCTAAATGAGCAGCCGCGAGCAGGCCCTATCATGACGACTCTTTGGCGCATCAGCAACTTCGTAGATTTGAGTGGGGAAGGCGGTCTTGGCGCCTCCGGGCGCTGGCATACCGAGGGAAGGCTGATTGTCTATCTGGCGGATTGTCCGGCAACTGCGTTGCTCGAGCGCATTGTTCACATGACGGACATGGTTGAGGATGCGTTTCTTCCGGGTTTCTACCAATTGCTCAAGGTCGTCGTTCCCGATGATCTTGGAGTGAAGCAATTGAATACGATTGCCCCGACCGACTGGAAGGAGCGTCCCGAATATACCCGCAACCTCGGCGATGCGTGGCTTGCCTCGCTCGAAACGGCTTTGGCACGGGTGCCGTCGGCCATTGCGCCGCAGACCTGGAACTACCTGCTGAACCCCGAGCACCCCGATTTCAAAAAGGTCGAAATAGCCGAAGTCATCAAAGAGCGCTTCGATAACCGGCTCTTCCGTTTTGAGGCGCGGTGAGTTTCGTTCCGCCCCTACAGGGCTAAGGGTTTTATTGGCTGCTTACCCAGGACTGCGCTTCGCTTGTCCTGGGCTATTCTCCTTCGCTCCCTACGGGAGGGGTGAACTGCGAGCGAGCAAGCTATTTCTGGTAGTGGAGGACAGCCGGCAAGCTCCGCCTGGGCAGTGCGCATGACGCGGGGCGCTCTTTCGTGGTAATCTCTCATTAGACACTGAAGAGTGGACCTGAGAAGACAAGAGGAGTCACACACGCCGTGCTGGCGACCGCAAAGAAAACAACCCTGATTGAAAGCTTCCGCACCCATGATACGGACACCGGCTCGCCGGAGGTCCAGATCGCGATTTTGAGTGCGCGCATCAGCGAACTGACCGAACACTTCAAGACGCACAAGAAGGACCACGCTTCCCGGCGCGGCCTTTTGCAACTGGTCAGCAAGCGCCGCCGCCTTCTGGACTACCTGAAGACGCACGATACCGATCGTTACCGCGACGTCATCGGCAAACTCGGTATCCGCAAGTAGCCGGAAAGCCAAAACATTGACCCGGAAGCGCCCAGACCGATCATTGGTCACGGCCCCCATTCATCCCAGAATCTGGGGCCATGGTGTACCTGGCGAACTCGACCCGCTGCCAGGGACGGCGCACAGCTGTGGGCTGCGCGCGTTCCTGCCTTTCGCCCTGAACCACGCCTTGCCTATCCCCTCCAGGACCTTCCCTTCACAAGTTTCCCAAGCGAAAACAATGAAACGAGGATTCTATGTCCAAGCATGAAGTAGCCGTCGAGCTTGCCGGTGGCAAGCGGTTGGTCTTCGAGACCGGGCGCATGGCCAAGCAGGCCTCCGGCGCCGCACTGGTGACCACGGGCGAAACCGTTGTTCTGGCCACTGCCGTTGCCTCTCCCGATGCACGGGAAGGCATTGATTTTTTCCCCCTCACCGTGGACTACCGCGAGTACACCTACGCCGGCGGACGCATTCCCGGCGGCTTCATCAAGCGCGAAGGCCGGCCCAGCGAAAAAGAAATCCTGACCTGCCGCCAGATCGACCGCCCCTTGCGTCCGCTCTTTCCCGACGGCTTCCGCAACGAGACCCAGCTGATCGCGCTGGTCTTCTCAGCCGACAAGGAGAATGATCCGGACGTGGTGGGCATCAACGCCGCCGCCTGCGCGCTGGCTCTCTCCGATATTCCCTTCGGCGCCACGGTGGGCGCGGTACGCGTAGGGCGCGTGGATGGCGAGTTCGTCATCAACCCCACCTACTCCGAGCGCGCGGCGACCACGGTCAACATCATGGTCGTCGGGCACAAGGACGGCATTGTGATGATCGAGTCGGGCGCCAAGGAAGAGTCGGAAGAGACGATTCTGGCGGCAATCGAGTATGGCCACACTGAGATCAAGAAGATCTGCGCCGGCATCGACGAGCTGGTCAAGCTGGCAGGCAAGCCAAAGCGGGCCTTCACCGCGCCGGAGTTCGACCAAGCGTACTACGACGAGTTGAGCGCCAAGATCAGCGACCGGCTCAAGGACGCGCTGGACACCAAGACTCACGAAAAGCTGGAGAGCCAGACGCTGGTCAAGGCGATCAAGGATGAACTGGCCGCGGCGCTGCCCGCCGACGACCCGGCGGCCAAGAAGAAGCTGGCCCACTACTATGAGAAGCTGCGCGAGCGGGTCTTCCGCGAGCAGGTGACCAAGGAGCGCATCCGGCCCGACCGCCGCGCCTTCGACGAGATTCGCCAAATCACCATCGAGACCAGCGTGCTGCCTCGGACGCACGGCTCGGCGCTGTTTACCCGCGGTGAGACGCAGGCTCTGGTCACGGCCACGCTGGGCACCGCCGATGAAGGCCAGCGCCTGGAGAGCTATGAGGGCGACAAGAAGAAGCCCTTCATGCTGCACTACAACTTCCCGCCCTTCTGCGTGGGCGAGACGGGCCGCATGGGCGGCACGGGACGGCGCGAGGTCGGCCACGGAGCGTTGGCGGAGCGCGCCATCACCGCGGTTCTGCCCTCAGCCGAAGAGTCGCCTTACACCATTCGGATTGTCAGCGACATTCTGGAATCGAATGGGTCGTCTTCGATGGCCACGGTCTGCGGCACCAGCCTGGCGCTGTATGACGCGGGCATCGCGCTGAAGGGCGCGGTGGCCGGCGTGGCGATGGGTTTGGTGAAGGAGGGCGACGACTATGCGATCCTCACCGACATCGCCGGAGCTGAGGATCACTACGGCGACATGGACTTCAAGGTTGCCGGCACCCGCAAGGGCATCACCGCTCTGCAGATGGACATCAAGATCGGCGGCCTGACTCATGCGATTCTCTCCCAGGCGATGGAGCAGGCGAAGCGCGGCCGTCTCTTCTTGCTGGACAAGATGGACGCGGTGCTGGACGGACCGCGCACCGAGCGCTCGGCTTACGCGCCGCGCATCGAAACCGTGATGATTCCCACCGACAAGATTCGCGATCTGATCGGCAAGGGCGGCGCAACCATCCGCGGCATCGTCGAGCAGACCGGCGCCAAGATCGATGTGGACGACACGGGCAAGGTCAGCGTATCTTCCTGCGACGCCGAGGGCCTGAAGAAGGCTCTGGATATCATCGGCAACCTCACCGCCGTACCGGAGATCGGCAAGGTTTATCTGGGCAAGGTGGTTCGCCTGGCGGAGTTCGGCGCGTTTGTCGAGCTCTTCCCCGGCACCGATGGCCTGCTGCACATCTCCGAGATCGCCGAGCATCGCGTGAAGGAAGTGAAGGACGAGCTCAGCGAGGGCGATCAGATCATGGTCAAGGTTCTGGCCATCGAGGGCAATCGCATCAAGCTCAGCCGCAAGGCGCTCATCCGCGAGCAGAAGGCCAAGCTGGGCCAGGCGGCTCCGGCGGCTGTTGAAGCCGAAGAGGTCGAAGCGGACGTTGCGGAATCTCCCGCAGCGCCGGCCTTTGCACCCATCAAACCCCGCCATGAGTTCGACGAGCGTCAGCCCAAATCGAACCAGAGCACCATCCTGATCGAGGGCGGAGACGACTTCGACGAGGTGGATGGCGAGGAGATCGACGAGGAGAATGAGCCAAACTTCAACCGCGTGGATGGCGCACCGGTTCCGGTCGCTGGACAGCCGGCAGGGGCGGGCCGTCCCAAGCTCGACAACAAGAACCGCCGCCGCCGCCGCCGTCCCGGTGGTGGTGGAGGGCGCGGATAGTAAGTGCAGCTGATAGCTGTCAGCTATCAGCTATCAGCTAATAACTTCCCGCTGCTCGCTACTTGCGCGAATGTAAAACAGAAAGGCCCGGATGCTCTCCGGGCCTTTCTTGTTTACGATGTTCCCGGAGTCAATCTCTTTCGTTCGCATGGGAGCGTCATGGCACGACTTCACAGTCCGCGAAAAAACTCGATAAAGAGTCCGGAAGCGTCAGGGCACGACTTTAGAGGCTGCGGAAAAAGGCTTGAATATGAGTGAAACCCCCGAAAAACATCCCGCAGGGGCTAAAGCCCGCGTTGATTCTGCGGCACTTGCGGCCCGACTAAAGTCGTGCCCTTTTTTACAAAACAAGCGTGCTATCAAGTTTTTCCGCAGCCTGTTTAGTCGTGCCCTGACGGAAAGCAGGTAGATGAAACAGGCTCTAATTAGTTCAGAACAGATGCGGGCGAGGACGCCCGCGCAACAGCCGGTCTGGAGACCGGCGCTCCATTCCATACCGGCACTCCATTCCAGCGATTACACAATCACACGGACTAAGTACTATCTTATTCGGCAGATTCCAGCTCACGGGGAAAGAGGCCAGGCTGCTCCGTTGGCGGTCCTGCGGTCTCGCCCCGCCTGCGTCCCGGCGCGCCGATCAGGCCGACCACTTCCAGCGATTGAATCGCCTGCCGCGGCAGGTAAATGCGCTGGGTGTTGGAGCGCGTATCGGGCGGGGTCAGCAACAGCCCGGCGCCTTCGATCAGCGAGCGGTCGTTGGCCGCCAGGCCCTCCAACTCCTCGCCGTCGGTCAGCGTCATGCGCAGCCACAGGCCGGGCGTACGCGGGCGGATGGCGAAGCGCTTGTGGATGAGCCGCTCCGGATTGGCGGAGTCCCCGGCAGGGAAGTCGCGTACATAGCAGACCCACTTGACCTGCTCCCAGGCGATGCGAAGCACCTTGCCGCCGAGATCCAGAATCTCCAGCTCGGCCGCATTCTGACCGAAGCTGGCCCCCGCATAGCCGGCGCACCAGTCGCGGGAGAACTTGCGCACGATCACCGGTTTGCGTAAAGAGGCCATCGCTCTGGATTGTCGCATGTTCCGCGGGATGCGGGGCAGCCAATTTACACCGGAGATCAATACGGTTTACACTTGGTGCCGTTTAGAGGTGGATTGTTTTATTGGCCGGAATCCAGGTTACGCGGCTGGGGAAGCGCGAGGAGGAGCCATGAAATCGACTGACTGGAAGAGTGTGAGTCGTGTTTTGGCAGTCGCCGTCACGGCGTGTTTGCTGGCCGTTTGCTGGAGTTGCGGGGGCGGCTCTTCCACGTCGTTTACGCTGGACATCGAATGGCCAACGCTTGCGGCGATCTCCTACGGAACGCCGCTGAGCGCAACCCAATTGGATGCACGGGCCAGTGTGCCGGGGACGTTTGTCTATTCTCCCGGCAGCGGGACCGTATTAAGCGTGGGCGTTCAGACGCTGTCAGCCATATTTACGCCCAGCGATCCGGACCACCACAACCCCGTCAGTTGCAGTACGACGCTTGTGGTGACGCCCGCGACGCCTGCCATTGTATGGCCAACGCCCGCGGCGATTTCGCAGGGAACGGCGCTCAGTTCGGCGCAACTAAATGCGACGGCCAATGCGCCGGGAACATTTGTCTACTCGCCCGCGGCCGGGACCGTGCTGGCCACCGGTTTGCAGGCGCTTTCGGTCGCGTTCACCCCTAGCGACGCCACCGACTACACTACAGCCCAAACCATCGTGGCTCTCTCGGTTGTTTCCCTCACCGCCGGGACGTACAACTGGCAGCCGGTGAGAATCGTCGATGGCGGCACCATGACCGGCCTCTACATGCATCCCGCTCAGCAGGGGCTGATGTACACCCGCGCCGATGTAGGCGGAGCCTATCTTCGCGACGCGGCGCATACCGCCTGGCTTCCGCTGACCGACTGGCTCAACGGCCTTTCACCGGACTGGAGCCTGATGTATATCGAGAGCATCGCCGTCGACCCGACGGACGTGAACCGGATTTACCTAGCTGGCGGGGGGTACCTTGAGCCGGGATTCCCGAACGGCGCGATCATGATCTCCGACGACCTTGGCAACAGCTTCCAGACAGTGAACCTGCCGTTCCAATTGGGCGCCAACGAATACAATTACGGCCAGCAGGGAGGCGAACGGCTGGGGGTCAATCCCTTCAATCCCGCACAAGTCTTCCTCGGCACGCACCAGAACGGGCTATGGGTGAGCAACGATCACGGGGCCACCTGGAGCCAGAGCGCGACCTTCCCGGTCACTTCGACCCCCGATCTGTCGGGCGTGGTCTTTGTCCTCTTTGATCCGGCGCACAGCGGCGTCGTGTATGCGGGCGTTAACAACAAGGGCATCTATAGTTCGGCCGACAGCGGCGTCACCTGGAAGCTGGTCCCCGGCCAGCCTACCAAACTGCCCGATGGCGAGGCCATCCAGCCTGTACGGAACGCGTTGGGACCGGACGGCGTGCTCTACGTGACCTACGCGAACAATGAGGGGTTAAACACCATCAGCAACGGCGCGGTCTGGAAGTTCAACACCGCAAGCGGCGTCTGGACCGATATCACGCCGCCGGAGAGCATGGGTCCCCTGTGGTACGGCTACTGCGCCGTCAGCGCCGACGCGGAACACGCCGGAACCGTGATGGCCGGCACCTGGAACCGCTGGAGCCCCGGAGACGACATCTTCCGCTCCACCGACGGCGGCGTCACCTGGAAGAGCCTGCTCAAGTACTCCGCGCGCGATATCTCCCTGGCGCCGTGGGTGGGTATCTTGAGCGAACCCACCGCTGACAACGAGCCAACCTTCGGGGTTTGGAACACTTCCATCGTGATTGACCCCTTCGATTCCGATCACGCGCTCTATGAGAGCGGCGCGATCATGTGGGAAACGAACGATCTGACTGCCATGGACTCGAACCAAACCACTCAATGGTGGGTGGGAGCGCTGGGGGTCGAGGAGACGGTGATTCTCGACGTGATCAGCCCGCCCTCCGTGACGCATCTGTTCAGCACGGCGGCCGACCTGGGCGGCTTTCGGCATGACGACTTCAACCTCTCTCCGCTGTCGTTTGTGAATCCGTTCATGATCCAGGTGGCGTCGCTGGACTTTGCCGCGTCGAACCCGCTCTTCGTCGCCAGAGTGGGCGGGCTGGATTACAAGGGCAATGTCGCGGCCGCGTACTCGCAGGATGGCGGTGTGACCTGGACGGGTTATTCCGGGATGCCGCCGGGGGCGGGCCTGGGGCCGACCCTGGACGGCTACGCCGCAATGATCGCTGTCTCGGCCGATGGCGCGACGGTGATCTGGGCGCCTCCAGACAGCGTTCCGGCCTACTGGAGCGCAGGCGCATGGGTCTCCTCGAAGGGCGCGCCGCAGGGCGTACGGTTGATCTCCGACCGCGTGAATCCGAAGAAGTTCTATGGCTATGACCCCGGCAGCGGCACCATGTTCGTGAGCACCGATGGCGGCGTCACGTTTACGGCGGGCGCGACCGGACTGCCCGACGATGTGGGCATTCCAGGGTGGTCGTCGTCGGCTCATCCCAAGGCTGTCCTGGGCATCGAAGGCGATCTCTGGCTGCCGACCTCCTCGGGGCTTTACCACTCCACCGACTCGGGCGCCAGCTTCACCCAGATCAACTCAATCAGCAGCGCTCCGCTGGTGGGGTTCGGCATGGCGGCTTCGGGTGCATCGTACCCGGCCATCTATATGGTCGGGACAATCAGCGGAGTCTACGGAGTCTTTCGCTCCATCGACGAGGGCAACTCATGGACGCGCATCAACGACGATGCCCACCAATATGGACAAATTGATGCTGTTTCGGGCGACCCGCGAATCTATGGCCGTGTTTATCTAGGCACTTCGGGCCGGGGCATCATTTATGGAGACATCTCCTGACGCGATGGGCAATTCCTCCGGTGAGCACGGCTCCGGTGAGGGTTGAGAGGCAGCACAAGGCCGGGCAAAGAAAAAGCCGCAATTTCGGTGCGTTGGCCTTTCCAATTGGACCGACTTGTGATATTGTACTGCTTTGAAATCATTGCGGAGCTTGCTGTAAAATCAACGACATCAATCACTTGGCTGCGGTAAACGACCAGCGGAAGCAGGAACACGAATGCCCGACTACATTTATCTTCTGGAAAACCGGCTGTCGGCCGACCAGCAGAACGCTCTGCGCCACTTGCGCGAGGCCGCCCGCGAAGCCGGCGCCATCCTGTTTCTAACCGGCGACGCGGTGCGCGACCTGACCAGCGGCCACGCCGTCCGCGCATTGGAATTGGCCGTGCATGGAAATGCGCTCAAGCTCAAGAACACAATTGAGAACCTCGGCGGTACCGTGTGGGGCGAGGACGAAGTCTCCCGCACTCTTTACCTGTGTTTTCCCGGCACCGTTCGCGTCGATCTGGTCAGCGCCCACCGCGTCGAGTATCCCAAGCCCGGCAAGCCCGTTTATCATCCCGCCACCATTCAGGAAGACCTCCGCCGCCGCGACTTCACCATCAATGCCATGGCCATCTCGCTGAACGAGGGCTCCTTTGGCCTGCTGATGGACCCGATGAACGGCGCAGCGGACATCGAGTCGCGGACGCTGCGGCTGGTTTCGAATTACGGCTTTCTGGAAGAGCCTTCCCTGCTGATTCGCGCCACGCGCATCATGACGCGCCTGGGCTGGGAGATGGACCACAAGACCCGCACCCGCTACGCGAATGCCAAAGAAGAAGGCGTCATCGAGTACCTTTCCCCACAGGCGCGAAAGCAGGAACTGGAGCAGATCGGCCATGAGGATGAGGGACTGAAGGTCTTGCAGGCGCTCGAAGCCGAGGGCTGGATGGAGGTTCTCTTTCCGGCATGGACTTCTGCCAAGGCCGACGAACAAGGGTTGACGGCGCTGCACGATCTGGCTGTCGAGTTGCTTGTTCAGGGCGTTCATGCCGATATGTCGGGGGCGCAGATGCGCTTGCTCACCGCCCGGCTCGCCCCCAAAGAGTTGGCTGCTCTCAAAAAGCTGATGCTGCGCCCCGGCTTTGTCGAGGAGTGGAACAGCCTGGACGCGCTGGCCGCCGGATTTGCCAAGGCGCTCGCCGCGCCGGAGAACGCCGCCCCCTCGGCCTGCTACAAGCTCTTCACCAGCTACGATCCGGAAGCAGTGCTCTGGCTTGGATTTACCAGCAAGGATGAGGCTGTCAAGGATCGCTTCAACCTCTTCCTCAAAGTCTGGCCCGAAGTTCGCCAGCGTATGCCCCACGCTCTCTTGCAGGAGATGCGCATCACCGCCGAATTGCCCGCGTACCCCGAGATCGTGCAGTCCGTTTTCCTGGAGCTGCTCGATGGCAAACTCGCTACGCCGGAAGAAGTTCGCTCCTTCCTCGAACCTCATTCTCCGCCGGCACCGCCGCCCCAGGTCAGCATCAAGCGGACGCGCGCCAAGCGCGGAGCCGAAGCCAAGCTGAAAGAGGACTCCTTCGACGACGAAGAGGATGCTGAAGAAGCACTGGACGGCGAGGACGATCTGGACGACATCGGCGGAGACGAGGATGAACTTGACCTGGGCCTGGGCCTGGGCCTGAACCTGCCCAAGGTCGAACTGGACATTGACCTCCTCGAGGAATCCGAATCCGCCGCCGAAGACGATGTCGAGGATGCGGATGAGGACGCGAATCCGAAACCGGCTGCCAAACCGGAATCGGTCAAGCGTGTTTCCAAGCCACGCACAGTCGATCCCACGCTGCCCGCCGCTGCGCCCTTGGAGGCAGAGATGCCAGCAGCTCTCCCGATTGCGCCCAAACCGGAAGAGGCTGAATCGAGTGCGTCCGTCCCTAAGCCGAAGGCTGAACCCAAGCCTGCTCCCTCGGTAAAGCCTGCGACAGCAGCCAAGACCACCGCGCCAACCGCCAGTCCCAAGTCCCAGCCCGTACCGGCCAAGGCTGCCCCGGCTCAAGTTAGGAAGCCGATGCCCCCGGCCAAGCCCGCGCTCAAGAAGGTACCGGCGAAGACTCCGGCCAAGCCGTCTGTAAAGGCTGCTCAAAAGCCTCCGGTCAAGGCTGTCGCCAAGCCGCCTGTCAAGACTCCGGCCAAGGCTCCAACTCCCAAATCCGCGCCTGCAAAGAAGAAGCCTGTTGCCGATCTGAGCCCCAAGCCGTCCAAGGCTGCCAAGCCTTCCCAACCCGCTGTCAAGAAGCCCGCTACCAAGCCGGCAAAGAAACGCTAGGTACAATTCAAATACTTCATTGCAATAATTGTCAGACAGTTGTAATAATGGTTGCATAACCGCGATAACGTTTTAGTACTCGCTTAAAGCTGGGGGGAGAGGAGCGTAGGGTGTGCATTCGTTAGCCTGGGGGCCGCGCTCATTGTACTCATCTTGGTGACCTTCACTGATGTGCGCAACCGGCGCTTTCTCAACAGGCTGTTGCTTTTTCCCCTGCTGGCTGGATCGCGGTATCCGGTTGGAGCGGTGGCGGGCACGGCATTCGCTCGTTGAGGGCTTACGTGGGCGGAGTGTCCAGCACACAGTCAGCCCTATGGTTTTCGGTTAATCTGGAAGGAACGTTGTATGCGGCAGGGGGCAGCAATCCCGTGAATTCAGATTCTTCTCTTTTTCTCGATGAGCCATATACAGAGCCGCCAGGCGTTGATGGACTGTCGATTGCGCTGATTGGCCCGGACGAGGAGCGCCGCAAGGCGGCGGCCAGTACGCTGGCCGAATGCCAGGGTGGGGTTATCCGCGAGTTTTCCACCTATCCTCCCAGCATGAGCGATGTGCCCAAGCTGCTGGAGCAGCATCACGACGTCATCATCATCGACTTGGATAGCCGTCCTGAATACGCTCTCGAGTTGGTGGAGAATATCTGCTCCAACGGCACGGCGACGGTGATGGTTTATTCGGAGAAGTTTGATTCGGATCTGCTGGTGCGCTGCATGCGCGCCGGCGCTCGCGAGTTTCTCGCCTTGCCCTTCACGCAAAGCACCGTGTCCGAAGCTCTGGCGCGTGCTTCGGCTCGCCGTCCGGCGCCGCGCCCCGCGAAGAAGGCGGGAGGAAAATTACTGGTCTTTCTTGGCGCCAAGGGCGGCGATGGCGTAACCACGCTGGCCTGCAATTTTGCGGTTTCCATGGCCCAGGAGTCGGGCCAGAGCACACTGCTGATCGATCTGGATCTTCCGCTGGGAGACGCCGCGCTCAACCTGGGCGTGGTCGCTGAATACTCGGCCATCAATGCTCTTCAGAATGCCGCCCGGCTGGATTCGGCCTTCCTCTCCAAGCTGCTGGTCAAGCATAGTTCGGGAGTTTCAGTGCTCGCGGCTCCGGGTAAATTTCCCCAGTTTGATGCCTCCCATGAAGCCATCGACAAGCTGTTGACAGTGGCGCGCCAGGACTTCGACAACGTGGTCGTTGACATGGGATCCAGACTCGATCTTATGGGGACGAGCCTTTTCAAAGAGGGATCCACGGTCTACCTGGTGATCCAGGCCGGCATTGCCGGGCTGCGCAACTCCAATCGCCTGATCTCGCAGTACTTTGCCACCGATGTTCCCAAGCTCGAAATCGTGCTCAACCGGTTTCAGTCTCGCACCCTGGGCGTGGCTGAAGAGCAGATTACCAAGGCGCTCACCCGGCCGGCGCAGTGGAAGATTCCCAACGATTATGCCGCCGTGCGTCGTATGCAGCATACCGCCATTCCGCTGGCGCTGGAAGACTCGCCTATCTCCCGGCTGATCCGCCAGATGACCCGAGCCGCTTGCGGTCTGCCCGCGGCCCCGGAGAAGGGAACAGGGGAAAGGACGTCCGGCTTCAGTCTGAAAAACCTTGGGCGAAGTTTTTCGGCGAAGATGTCCTCGCCCGAGCCCGAAGAAGCGCCGGCGATTGCGCAGCCGGAGCCTGCGCCCAGCCGGCCCATTCTGGAGAAAGCCGTCGCTGCGCCGGGCGCGGCGCAACCAGAAGCCAAGGCGGAAATTCCGGTGAAGTCCGGCGCTCCTCCTGCCGCGGAGACGCAACCTGCCGCAACTGCGCCAGCCAGGCCAGCCGAGACCACGGACCAGACTGACCCTGCGGATGCGGAATCGATGGAGGCCCCAGGCGACAGCACGCCCAGCCAGCAGAACGGACCTGCAACCCGCACTTACCGAGGCGCTATCTACGAGAAGGGCACGGATGGCAAATGGTACCTGCAGAAGACAGCGGTCAGCACCCCGCCAGCCAGTGACGAACCCGTTAGCGTCGAACAGTCCAGTGCCGAGCCAGCCAGCGTCGATGCAGCCGCTGCCGAGCAGAATGTCGCGGTCGAAACCGTGAAGCAGGAGACGCCGGCCATCGCTTGGTCGACGCCCGCTCCGATTTCCTACGGCACCGCGCTCAGCCCCGCGCAGCTCAATTCCATAGCCTCGATTCCGGGCACCTTTGTCTACACTCCCGCCGAAGGCGAAGTGCTTGCGGTGGGAATGCACACGCTTTCGGTCGTCTTCACACCGGAGGACACCGCGACCTACACAACGGCGCAGGCTGCCGTTTCGCTGACGGTCAGCAAGGCAACGCCGGTCATCACCTGGACGACGCCCGCTCCGATTTCCTACGGCGCCGCGCTCAACCCCGCGCAGTTCAATGCCATAGCCTCGATTCCGGGAACCTTTGTCTACACTCCCGCCGAGGGCGAAGTGCTTGCGGTGGGAATTCACACGCTTTCGGTCGTCTTCACGCCGGAGGACACCGCGACCTACACAACGGCGCAGGCTGCCGTCTCGCTGACGGTCAGCAAGGCAACGCCGGTCATCACCTGGACGACGCCCGCTCCGATTTCCCATGGCGCCGAGCTCGGCGCGACTCAGCTCAATGCCACAGCCTCGATTCCGGGATCGTTTGTTTACACCCCGGCTGCGGGCGTCGCGCCGACAGCGGGAGTACAGACGCTGCTGGTCACATTCACGCCGGCCGATACCGAGAACTACGCGACCGAACAGGCTACCGTCTCACTCACTATTACCAAGGCCACGCCTGCCGTTGCATGGCCGGCGCCCGATCCGATTGCCTATGGCGTTGCGCTCAGCGCTGCTCAACTCAATGCCACGGCATTGGTCCCAGGCAAATTCAACTATCTTCCAGGCATCGGCGCCGTCCTCGCGGCAGGAAGGCATTCACTCACGCTCACCTTCATGCCGACGGACTCGGCGAACTACACGGCGGCGTATGCCACCGTCTCGCTTGCGGTCACCAAGGCCGCGCCGGCTATCACATGGGCGCCACCCGCTTCGATTGCCTATGGCGCCGCGCTCAGCACCGCGCAACTCAATGCCACCGCATCCGTTCCGGGAAAATTTGATTACACTCCTGCCGCAGGCGAGGTGCTGACAGCCGGAGTTCATGCGCTGTCTGTCGTCTTCACTCCCACCGACGCCACGAACTACACGACAGCCGAGGCCACCGTGCCGATCACGGTCACCAAGGCAACACCTATCGTCACCTGGTCGAAACCCCAGGCAATTTCCTACGGTACGGCACTCAGCGCCACACAACTCAGTGCCACGGCATCGGTTCCGGGAACCTTCGTTTACATTCCTGCCGCGGGCGCCGTGCTCACAGCGGGAGTCCAACCGCTTTCGGCAACCTTTACTCCAGCGGATGCCGCGAATTTCAGCGAGGCGCAGGGCGCTGTCTGGCTCACGATCAGCAAAGCCACGCCCATTGTCATTTGGCCTGCGCCCGCTCCCATTCTCAGCGGCGATGCTCTCAGCGCCGCGCAGCTCAATGCCACGGCATTGGTTCCGGGAACTTTCGCTTACACGCCTGCCGCGGGCGTTTTGCTCCCAGCGGGAACGCATACGCTTTCGGTCACCTTCACGCCAACAGCCATCACGAACTACATTGTGGTGCGGGCTACAGTGCCGCTCACGGTCACCGAGGCTGCTCCCGCCATACCGCCGCAAGCTCCCGTTCAAGTTGAGACGCCGGTTCCCCAGGCAACGCCCGCGCCCGAATTGCCCCTTGCGGAGACTACTCCTGTCAAGCCGCCCGCCGAGCCTGCCAAGCCCCTCGACGAGCCAGTTCAACAGGCCCCGGCGGAGGCTCCTGCCGCGCCGCTAGCCAAAGCAGCCGCCGAGCCTCCAGCCAAGCCCCCCGTCGAGACTCCGGCCAAGGCTCTGGTCAAGGTTCCACCTCCCCGGTTTGCCATCGAAGCGGGATCAGGGCTTGATCTGATGGGTACGGCTGTCTTCCCGGATGGCACTACGATCTATCTGGTCATGCAGCCAGGCAGCGGCGGATCGCAGGACTCAAAACGCCTGGTTTCGCAGTTCCTCGCCGGCAGGGATCTGAAACCGGAGATCGTGATCAACCGCTATGAGCCTCCCTCCCAGAGCGCTGGAGAAGACCAGGAATCGCAGGATATCACCCGGCCGGCATCTTCGCCCATTACTCAGCTGATCGGTCAGATGGCCCAACCCGTTTCCGAGCCACCCGCTCCTCCGGTAAAGAAAAAAGGTTTTAGCCTGAAAGGTTTGAGGCGAAGCCTGTGGGCAAAGGTTTCCGCAACCGATTCAGAGCAGGAATTCACGCAGTTGGGGTTGGCTCCAGACCATGAGGAGGCCGATTCTACGCAGCCAGCCGCAACGGCCGGCACGTCCGTCGCGGCACCTCGCGCGGAGGCCTTGCCGATGGCTGAAACGCAGGCGCCACCCTCGCCAAAGCCTGCCACGGAGCCTGCGGACGTGATGCGAGCGGCGACACCAGCCAGCACGCCCTACAAGCAGGTCGAAACTGAAACACGCACCTACCAGGGAGCCACCTATGTGAAGGGCGCGGATGGCAAGTGGCATCTGCGGCAACTTCCAACCAACTATGTGAAGACGGAGACGCCGGCCACCGATCCGCCAACACCCTCACCGATCACAGCGACCGCCGAGCCCATCATGACAAAGCTCAGCTCCAGCTCCCAACCGGAGCCGGTCGAGGCTGTCCCTGCTCAAGCCATCACGTCGGCTTCCGAGGCAGAACCTGCGCTCGTGAAGACGCCCGAGGCTGCGGCCGAACCTGCCAAACCGCCAGTAACTCCTATTGAGATAGCCCCCATTCTGCCGCCGGTCGAGGAAATAGCGAAGGCTTCGATCAAAGTTGCTGTCAAGACGCCGGTTAAGGCTGCAGCCAAGGCTCCGGTGAAGGCTGCCCCAGCCCAGGGCGTGAAGCCAGCTATCGAGGCAATACCAGAGCCGGAGAAGACTCCAGCCGAGGCCCCAGCCGAAGCTGCTCCTGCTCAAGCCGTAAAGCCAGCTATCGAGGCAAAACCCGAGCCGGAGAAGACTCCAGCCGAGGCCCCGGCCGAAGCTGCTCCTGCCCAGGCCGTGAAGCCAGCTATCGAGGCAAAACCCGAGCCGGAGAAGACTCCAGCCGAGGCCCCGGCCGAAGCTGCCCCTGCTGAAGCCATAAAGCCAGCTTTCGAGGCGGAACCCGAGCCAGAGAAGACGCCAGCCGAGGCTTCGGCCGACGTTGCCGCCAAGCCGCCGGTCAAGGCTGCTGAAAAGCTTGCAAAGAAGGCCTCTGCAAAGCCGCAAATTAAGGCTGTTAAAAAGCTCGCGAAGAAGGTCTCAGCCAAGTCTCCGGCGAAGTCTGCCAAAAAGCCCGCTAAGAAGGTTAAAGCCAAGCCGCCAGTCAAGGCTGCTAAAAAGCCCGCAAAGAAGGCCTCTGCCAAGTCTTCGGTCAAGTCTGCCAAGAAGCCCGTTAAGAAGGTTACGGCCAAGCCGCCGGTCAGGGCTGCTCATAACCCAGTAAAAAAGAATTTGGCCAAGTCTTCGGTCAAGGCTGCCAAAAAGCCCGTAAAGAAGGTTGTGGTAAAGGCGTCCGCGAAGGCGCCCGCTAAAACAGCCAAAAGGGCTCCGGCCAAGGTTCAGGCTCACAACTCCGCTCCGGCAAAGAAAAAGCTGACTCCAACCGCGCGCGCCAAGCAGGCCAAGGCAGCCAAACCGAAGGTCCGGAAGCCGGCTCCGAAGCCGGCAAAGAAGCGCTAGGGAAGCTCTGATTATGTCGATGTTTTAAAGGGCAAAGCTTTACCGGCTGCGGAAATACTCGAAATTGACGCTGTTGCCCAAGCTCTGCTCAATCACACCTAGGTTGCGTGCTACTGCCGCCCTGCTCTGGCCCGACTCCACATGCTGTGCCGCCTCTTGCTTAACCTCAGCGTGTTACGTCCCGTTGCCTTCTTCTTCTTCGCTTCCCATACGCTATAAGAGCAGCTCGCTATGGGGTACCTTTTCGGAGGCAAAATCAGAAACAGTGAGAGCAAGTGCCTCCATCATGCCGCGGGGAGGCTTATTATCCTAATTTGCCGGCATATAAAGTCCAAAAATCTATTCATTGCCCGACGGTTTGCGGACACAGTCCGTTTTGGGAAGGACTGGCTTAAACGATTGATCACAGGGTGGTTATGGAACATTGAATCTGGAACAGTGCGTCGGCGCAAACGGCCGAGCTCTATTTACGCCGATTCCTGACGCCAGGAATTCATAATTTGCGCTTGCACAAACGGCGGTATTGGCCTATGCTAGTCGAAATAAAGAACCTGGATTGTAATCGGTGTGCAAATGTCCAGATGTGTTGTCGCCATTGTGAGCTTTTGCCAGACTGTTTTCGACGCGGGATGATTTGATTTCGCTGCGGACTTTCTTTGTTTTTCATTGAGCTTGTTGCCAAGGTGTGTAGCATGGTGATGATGAGGTCAGGGCTTAGTGTTTTATTGTCTTGCTAAGTCAGCATAGCGGAGCTATGCGCATTTTGACGCTCTATCGACGAAGCTAGTTATTCACGCTTGATTAACCAGCATGCCGCGATCGAGGTGAACGCTGAAGATCTGGAGTCGATGGCCGCATAGCATCCGGATCCATATGACTCCGGCGCTGAGTATTCGGCGCATATGCGCTGCAATGCGCAA